>Ga0157363_1006811_pt1 | contig 10790 bp, 5 predicted proteins | sample AttsexASBM1_FD_111477 | JGI IMG/M metagenome (GOLD analysis project Ga0157363, IMG submission 111477) | Fungus gardens microbial communities from leaf cutter ant in Ribeirão Preto, State of São Paulo, Brazil - Atta sexdens ASBM1 | ecosystem: Host-associated > Fungi > Mycelium > Unclassified ...
CCAAATTGTAATGTTCAATATTCTGTTTATTTTTTTACAGTGAGAATGATCAAAATTATGATTAAAATTTTGTTACTTATTATCATTAATATTAATATTCATGTACAAATTTTACACACTACTATCCTGTGTTGGCTTACATTTGGCATGCATTTCTGATTTATTATTTATTTCTATTGAAACCTTATTATTTTATATTTATAAAAATTCCTTCTATTTCTTTAATATATAGCGTTCATAATTCAGTATAAATTCAATATAAAATTAACTGAAACACGAGGATCTTTCGAGTTACGTCCGATCTAGCTGCTGTAAAACAACAGCGTTTTCATCACTGGAAAGTTAAAAGAGGATCGATCGCGTTTTATAACACAGTTTTTCCCGCGAGTCTCTCTGGTCAGAGGATTTCATTAAATTTGAGTACTTGTGGCTAGGTTAACGCGACGCTCGGTCGATTTTTACATTCTGACGCATAGCACCGGAGGAACGTTCGAAACGATCGCCATGCTCGCTCGTTGAAATTCCAGGCGGTTAGGAGGTACGCGTATACACGTACGTACACGCTGATGATCTCCCCAGAGGATAGGAAAGCTAATGTGTCGTCGGGGCCGAGATAGAGAGGAAGCCTGTCTGTGGTCTCTGTCTCTCTGTGAAGTTTATAATCTAATACGTATACCTACCCTCTCGGCGCGAGCGCACCGCTTGCAAAACATTGAGTGCTCTCACCGCGGACGCGACCACTTTTGCGGCCGCGTATCGCCGCTCTCATAATCCGATTATATTGAATTACCCATGTACCTATCGGCACACTGCGCGCCGCGTTCCCGCGTACGAATCGATACACCTCGCCGCGAAACGCGCGCTCGCGGAATTTTGATCGAGCTCACGCGCGCGGTTTTCCTCGCTGCATCGCATCGCGCAACGCTGCGGCCTGCTCGTGTATGTATCACAGAACAGAAAAAACGCAGCGGAATCATGTCGATCGAATTAATCTAATCGTTTTCCCGATGACACGGGTAATGGATTAGAAATTTTTTTCTGCTTCAGCATTTTGCTGGACGCAAGATTATTTCGCAACTCGCGAGGGGTTTTCGCGACGCGATCGGCACAGAAAACCTCTTGCGGAGCCAAAGCGCCGTTTCGGTCACGTGTACGCGGCACGTGTCATGAATATTTCGGTCTGCGTTATTCACGCAATGACAGCAGAATGAATCGCAACACGTGCTCGGTGACGTTTGACTGATAACCTTGCAGTGTATGCGGCTAATCTTGGTTCGCTCAGGGCAATGAGTGCTTCAAGTGACTCGATCATTCGCAAACGAGCACGTAGAAAATGTATGGCTCAAAACATATGTCCTAATAGACAAATTTTCTACATCGGGCATCCGTACGCAAACAATATCGTCATATTCTATTTTTATCATCTTTTATTATCCTAACCACACGTTGCTCAATATTATTGTGTGAGAAGTGTTACGTGATATAAACGAGAGTAAAAAATCACTTGTAATTTATTGCATAAGCTGTAAATACTGTAACTTTGTCTCTGTATGTCCATTCAGTAAATAATTGAATAAAATACAAGGGAAACCAAGACTCGTTGTCATAAAAGGCAAGTTGTATTATCTCTAAATTCTTTGGAATCTCACTCTAAAGAGCCAGTGAAAAGTGAACCAATCTTGAAAAAGAGTGATTTAATTTTCAATCTTTAAGAATGTGATTTTGCTCTTCAAAGTGATAATTCACTCTAAAAGTTTTAGAGATTTCCGTTTATGTATTTATGGTGAAAGAGACAATGGAAAAGTTATTGCAAAATATCTCTTTTATAACATAAATATTTTTCTCTAAGTTTCATTTAAAACAAATTTCGAACAAATGTTGCAATAAAAAAGAAAAAAATCTAATCGAAGAAACAAGTACATTTTTTAGTATTTCATAATTTCATATTCAACGTTCTTCAATTTAGATAATCTAAGTAATATATTGTTAGTTAAAAAAAATTTTACCATATATTATTTTGAGTATAATAACAGTAACTTGTAATAAAATGATTGTAATAAAATCAGAATCACGTAGGGATAAAATACGTTGACTCATATTTAAGAAAAGATTAGCCTGACTTGTTATACCATTTGTGCACACATTCGATTACAATTTAATTCTAGCAAAACATTTTGTATTTAATATTGCTATTCTATTTCTATATTAAGTAAGCTAAAACTATAGTAATTTATATTTGTTTTTCTAACATTATTATTAATAACATTTTGTTATTTAAAATTTAAATTATCATTACAAAATTACTTTAAATAATCTTTACTCAAAAATACATTATATCTACTGTCTGTTTCTTATTTCTATTATATTTTCATTAATTTAAAGTTTATCATAGAAGCAACTTACATCATAATACATATCAATTTATCTCATCTCGAAACAAATTACTACAATGCAGCATATTATTCATATAATGCAACATATCATTCATTTCAGTTACTAAAGAAATTATACAGAGTATTATATATACAATCATTTTGGTGTGAAAATGTAGAGAAAGATTGTCTCTGCCACCTTAGTATATTTTAATCATAATAATTAATGATTTACAAAATCTAATGTCGAAATTATAAAAATTGTGTCAACGATTTCTAGTTTCCCCTAATTCATGAATTTTCGCAATTAAATAATGCGAAAATTTGAATATTCAAAATCGAAACAATAAGAGCATACAAACAAGCGTTAATGATACGATTTATGAAGTTATATCATCGTATATAGTACCAAAGTCTAATTACAAGTTTTTTTGCGAAAAATTGTTTAACTTCTTAAGAAGTTGAACAATGAGAATTCATTGTCTATTTGCAAACTAAAGACTTACATTTTATGTTATCGAGGCTGCAACGACGATATAATATTAATATTGAAAACTTACATCGCGTTAATTTTTATAAGCGACTAATTTTTATGTAAGTTACTGCATCTCATACGATCCATAATTGTACGAACAATTATTCGATCTCAAGTATTGCAACGTGAAAATACGCTACTATTCAATTTATATACCTGCAATAGTAATAACATTTCTTCCTGACGCATGCTATCGCATCACGCTGTTTCACTTCGAGATTTCTGCAAGTTCAGTTGCAATTCGATATCTCAACTACAGCGATCTCGTTGCCGATAATAAGCGTTGGATTCAGTATTGAATAATGTTACACGATGACAGAGCGTAATTGGTAAATATAAGAAGATGCGAACGAAGAAGCAAGGCCAGCAGCACGAGCGAAGAGTTGCAAATGACTCACCGTCAACGCTGCGTTTTCTCTTGATGCTATTGCCATTGGGATCCTGATGGTGCGCCGGGATACCCAGGATGCCACTGATACTGTAGGCGTTAGGAGCGGTGGCAGCTGGATGACCTGCTGCCGTCGCAGGTGCATGTGCTATCACCGACACGGAACCGCCCGATCCTGGCTGGCCTTGCTGTTGACCTTGCTGCTGCTGCGCCTGCTGTTGCTGATGCGCGTGCTTCGCCTTCTCCGCCGCCTTGTTCCTCACGATCCTGCGAACAATAGATCAGACATTGTATAATGTCCACCAAAACTGCCATGTCACCAAGAGACGTCTTGCTTCTCTGTGTTTTTCTCTTTCTCGATTAAAAATTTAAATAAATCGCATCGGCTGGTAATAAATCGCATCTTCGACAACCGATTTGGATCTCATTGGAAACGCTTTCGGCAAAGTAGAAGTGTAGACGCATCTGCGCTGCGCGCGCTGCGTATCTATTAATATACAGTGACTTCATAGTGCAACAATAGAGTGGCACAAAGTACCGATTGTTAATTCCAAGTCCGTCGGGCGCAGAGCGATTCGCGTTCGAGATTGATGATGAAGCTTGCCATTGTTACGAGACAAGATCTTCCTGTTGAGTGCGCGCGGTATAGCGCAGCGGTTTGACTCTTGAGCGGTGATAAACAGAGATCAAGATATTGAATGATCGATCGCAAATCACACGATTCGGATTGCACGAATTGTGAAATATACAAAAATTTAAGGAGAAATAATACATATGTAAATGAAACACGTATGTTATATCTAATTTTTTTAAAAAATACCGAAATATTTCTCCTAAAAATAATCTCCTTTCGTTTCTTCAACGAGTGTCTGTTACACTCAATGCGGAAGAGCAGAACGAGTCGCCACGACGAAAGTAATGATTGTTCATTCCAATTCCATCACGCGGTCGATCATAAATCCTGACATCACCGCTTAGAGCGCGAGGCTATGTCTGCTTGACTCTACCAGCGATAACCGACGGAGCCGCCCTATACGGTGCTGATCCGCGGAGTCACGGGTTACACGATGATTAATTACGATTACGCGGGTCACTTCGCCAACGATCATTCTTCTTGATTCCGATGTATAACCTAGACCTACCTACCTACCGCGAGTATACACTTCATCTCCCTCGTACGAACGTCGTTGTATATGAGGAGACGCGAATAGTTTCATTATTGTTACCCGATGTCGGGACCGTTGGCCGCTACCTTCGAATAGCAACCAGCGACGTGACTTTGCGGAACTTGGCCGCATCGTATCATAATCGCATCGAGGGAGAACCGCCGCCGCCGCCACGGATGTAACGGAGTGGCCATCTCGACTCTCCCTTTTCTCCCCCCGTCGAGTACAGGCGTATGCACTGGCTGCTTATTATCCGTGATATATTGCGCGTGCGGTTTCAATGGTCAGCCGCTCTCCCGACGTCGGTATCAATTATCTCGGCGAATATTCACGGTGGTGCGCTGTTAATCTCGCACGAACTAAATCGCGCGCTTTGCAGCGCCAACAACCGGCCGCGTCTAGAGATCCTCAAGTAAAAGAATAACAGTCAAGAAATGTATGATTATTCTTTTTAAACTTTCAGCTCTGACGGCTAATTCTTACGATACGCTTTATAGGTAACGAAAAATATGTGGTAGCCTTAAGAAATTGGACACTATACGTTTGGTTCGCCAACTATTTTTTAGGCTCTACTTAAGATGGAATGAAATAGATTATGTACAAAACAGAATAAGATATCCAAACATTTCATTCTAGCTTCAGCAGGTTTTGAAAAATATGGCAGACCAATTAGAAATCTAACCGTGTCGGAATCTCTTGAAGATCCCTAACCGCGCTCGACACGCTCTTTCATCCTTGGATGTGATTTAACGTTCTCCACGTAATGACTTTTTGTACATAGCTGATAACATACTCATCAGAACAGGCATATCCAGTAACAAATCGGCGAGAGTTCGTTTTTCAAAAGATTCGCTCAAAGATTTTTATGCGACGGTAGATACATGGACGGTAGATACTTGAGATTGTAGTACATTTTTCGCATAAATTATCAGTAAGGCGTTTAAATTTTCATGAATTTACACTTTGGATTTCTCAGCAATACTCACAGTACAACTATCTTTCTTCTATTAAGAAGAAGAGAGAATACCAAAAAGATTACTAAAAATGTAAATTTCCGCATAGAGTAATTCGCAAGGATAGTATGTAACGTGTGCCCCACACACACATACGCTTGGTCGTAGAACGTAGTGAACATCTACTCTTTTTCAACGATCATTCTTTTTCACCTCGTAATGCACTTTGGAGCGCGTCAGGTTAACGATTCCTCGCCGGGATGGGCCAGTACGTAATGGATCGACATTAAGTCCTTCGTTTCTGCCGTGGATGTGTTTGTGGGCTAGGTAATCGTGGGGGTGCGAGCAACGGCGATCAATCAGATGACACCTGTTGCCCAATCTCCCTCGTTCGTTCGCCACCTTCACCAATTCGCAACAATTAGCAGCGATCCTTATCAAGGTTAGACTCTAGGGTAGCCGAGGTACCAACGATCCTAAACCGACAAGTTATCGCGCGTCGCTCTCCACACATAGAAATTACACACGTGCAATGTAACTAATCACTATCGTGTTTTCCGATAACGATAAACTAATTAACCTGACTACTACTCATTGCATTTATACATATTAATTAATTATCAAATAATTAACGTGATCCAAGTTTCTATTTTAAAAATATGTGTCTATTGAATATATTGATAAACAGATCGAATCAAAAGATATTTAAAGAAATATTTAAAAGCATAAGAAAAATATTTCTACTGGAGAACATTATGGCTTGATAAAAACGTTGTCGTGTTTGTTCACTATAATATAATATAATCAGCGATGCGTTCATTATTTTTCCGTGGTGAAACATGAGAGGTATTTCGTGAATGATGAAAATCAGACGCGTGTCTTCCGCGAAACAGCACGTAATGACTTTACTCGCACGATATAATGAACGTAATCGACGATCTAATAAATGCAACGGCGCCCGAGAAGTAATCCTTTTGCTACAACAGGTGCAGATTATATCGCGATACAGATGGTGCGAACCGTTGCGACACGGTACGCTTCGTTCGGCGAACTCGACCGAATGAACGAGAGCTTTCGCGTTAAAATTCATTGCGCGCCCGGGCCTCGGCACTCTAATTAACGTAATCCTTTGCGAGCGTGCTCGTTATCGATGCATTGCTAAATATCAGCAGCCGGCTGGTAATTTTCTATGCCACTGACAGGGGATGAAGCAATTCGCCAAAGACTAATCGAATTGTTGCGCAGCTTTGCGCAAGTAGATCCCAATGTTGTGTTATTATTTTCGTTACGTTATGCATGAAACATTAATACTATGAGTTAAGAAAAAGCAATTTCGAAAGATTTTTCTGAGATGAGAATGATTGGAGATATTTTGTTTATAATGTAGAACATTGATCCTTTAAGAAACTATCATTTTTGAAAAGGAAAGATTGTATATCGATTGTACGGAAACAAGGAATGCCACTATAAAGGGTAGTCTAAGGTAGAAAGAAAGAGAAAAAGAGAGAGTCTTTTATGGACAGAGGTTGCCGGGAAAATAGAGAAGCGAGTGGATGAGAACGAAGTTCGTACGACGTAACCCCAACATTTTCCTGACGCTACAATGTTTCTCCCTTCGTGCTTGATTCTGCGCTCTTGTTCTTCTCTTTCCCTTTTCTTTGTCTCTTTCCCTTTTCTTTGTCTCTTTTCCTCTCTCTCTCTCTCTCTCTCTCTCTCTCTCTCTCTCTTTCTCCTACCATTCCGGTACTTCATCTAATCATTGAGTGCGCCCTTTCTTCTGTGCTTTTCCCCGTGGCGATTCTCGTTGCGATCTGCGGCGCGAGACGATGCGAGCTCGACGGTTTCCAACACAGATTTCACAACTTGTTTTACTTCTTCCATCTATATAATTAAGCTTCCATGCTTAAACCTGATAAATTGCTAACAGTGACTTTACGAGAAAGAAAATGGCATTTGGTACGTATTACAATATACAAATAATCACAATCTGTTTTTTTTTTATAACATCGCGTACTAATCGTTGAAGGTTTTTTTATTTGATAATTAAACATTCATTGCAGTTGTTTCCGCTGTTTGAATCTTGGCTGAAGTCGCGTTCAATAGTTGTGTACCGTAAAGTTAGCTAACCAACTCACATTTTGGCGCGAATTTGCGAGTTTGCCATTGGGGGTTGCAAGTCTGTTGCTGGAAAATCATGCGACGGCTTTCGTTCGTGTTTGAGAGTAGGGAGAAGAAAGTCCTTCGATTCTTGACACGACATGGGCACAAGGAAGGGAATTTCCCGCGAATACGAAAGGATGTTCTCCTTCGCTCTCACGATTACGATGCCTAAGAGAAACCGGAGGTGGCGCCTCAGAGGAAGGCTTGGTAGAATTATGAGGGTAGAGCGTGTCGGGGGTGCCACGTGGGAAGAAGCTATGCCTCCCCTGGCGCCGTCAGATCGTTCCCCAACGGCCACTCCTGAACTAAACTGCTTCACTATCTACCCTGAAGTGCCGGTCTCCTACCATTCCAAAGTCAAGCTTCCTTGTCGTTCGCTTTAAGTATGTGGATGTCGCAGCCGCATGCCGCTTAAGTCTCAGGATTGCATGTACTTATAAATTTAAGAACAAAAGAAATAAAACGAATTATTTACTTGCTTTTAAAACTACGTTGTTTAAAACGTTAGAGAGAAGACGCAGATGGAAAATTACACAAAAAGAAAAGTCATAGTTTCGCTTCTATATGCAATGCTAGTTTCTATTTTTTATTTCGTATTTTTATAATTGCGTGAGCAGTAATTTTGAAAAATACGTACACATTTTTCAAATAACAAAGCAATAGAGAGAATGTAAATCATTGAGGTTACTCGAGCGTGTCTGGCGACTTCACGTCTCGAATACGTAGTCGACAACGACGCTGAATGATAGCGTTTTTATTGGTTGGAATTTATTTCTAACAAACCAATAGTAACTGCAGGAATATAAAAGATGCGTCCGAACGCGTAGCAAGTATTACACGAACTCCTATGATAGAAGTGCTCCACCATCCTCGCGATCCTAGCCGTCACGGCTAGGAAAATCGTAGGCAGCAACCACGAGCGACGTTCTGAGAAAGCAGGAGATGAGTTCAGGTTCGTACCACAGTTCTGGAACCACAAACTTTAATGTCGGCATTACTTTTATGCACGACTTTATGCCAAGTATCCCATCAAATATATGACCCGCACTCCCGCACGCTTCTCCCTAGAATGGAGAGAGCATCCTTCTCCCTACTTACCCGATTCTGCCCCCGATCGTCCCGCACTCACGGCTGCGCGGCTAAATTATTGCGAATAAAACTTTATACTCAAATTACCTCTACGCCAACTTTATCGCATTTCGCCGGCGTTGGGGCCGCCTAGGTTCTCCCGCCGCCACCGCTGCTACTACCACTATCGTGGCGGCGTGTTCTCCAACCTCCGACGTTTTCCTCTATCGGGGGTTGGTGACTGGGCGGATTTAAATTCTCCTCTCACGGATCGAGATTAATTTCTTTGGCTCTCAAGCATCGGCCATCCACACGATTTAATCCTTTCGAGATGTTATTCAGCTAGTTATGTTACGACAGGATAGGTTTCTACTGATATTACTAAAGATCAATGATCTAACGGAGACTCTAAGGAAGAAGTATTCTAGATCGCCGACGGGCGTGGATCTTGATCATGGCGTGGGCGAAAAGAGGCGATCGATGGTTGTCAATGAGCACAGATCGCTCGTTAGCGGATACGTACATACGCTAGCCGATATCATGAGGGGATTTCCGGATTGCGAGCGCAAACGATCTGTAATTGTCAATTATCGTGCTCGTTAGGCATCGGCTGTTATTGATCGTTTAAAGTGCTAGTGAATCTTGTATTGACCACGAAGCAAAGAAAGAATATTTTACTAGTACAACGAGAGAAAATGAAAGAGAAAGAAAGAGAAGGAAAAAGGAAGAGAAGGAAAGAGTAAGAAAGTTTCATTTCTCATCAGCTTAAATCTTCGCATATGTATTATATGGATTATATGGAATAAAATTAAAATTTATTTTGCAAATTTTAATTACCAAATTTTTTATTTTTTGTATATTTACACATAATAAATATACGTAATATTAAAACATATAATATTAAATTTTTTCCATATCTTGAGTTTTATAAAGAAATCTGCTCGTATTAAATTCATAAAACTCAGCAATTGAATCGTTTTCTTGTAGTACGCCGCTTATAAACAGACATTGCTACATTTTACCAACGTATCTGTTTTTACACATCGTTTATCGCATTTCCTTGCCGGCGTAGAAAATACGAATTCAGAAGCTTGAGCCAAAATTTCCATTGTTATTTTAATTTTTCATAAATCCCAATTTGCGTCGCTGCCGCTATCGTTCGTGCCCCCAATATCCCGATAATAAAACATCAATTCGTATCTATTCGTTCCGGCGCACTCAATGACAGATTCAAATAATTCTGGGTGCACCATAGTTAAATGCGTATTAGGGTGCCTCACGTTCTTGCGGTGTTAATACAGAGCTTTAAAGTTATTACGACCTATTATATGCCGCGGCGGATTGCGAGAGATTTCAAGGGGCTTTCGAGGATTTAGCGGTCCCAGCGGCAGATGCTCCGTCCATGGCCCACGAATAGCACCAGAACGGAACTCTTCTCTCGTTAACTCGAAGTCGAGAGAAGGATCGGGGGGTGGCGAGCACCCGAAGAACAACGAGAGAGAGAGAGAGAGAGAGAGAGAGAGAGAGAGAGAGAGAGTGTATGTGTAAGATGGAGCCAGAAGCAGCGGCCAGAGTCGCAGAACTGTTCCGTCGAGCTGTAGACACAATACGGGGTTAGCTCCACGGCTATTGTACGCCCTTCAGAGCCGCACAATGGCTGGAAAAGGTGTATCCTGATATTCCGTCATCTCTTCTCCACTCTTGAGGAAGAGAGAAAGAGAGAAAGAGGAGGCCATAATATACTCTGAACGGGAGCTACCTGGCACTTTCATGCGAGCAAGGTGTGATTCTTAAACAAAAGTAACTCCCGCGACGTCAGAGTTCGCACTTCTTCGTGCTGCGCCAGATTAAATTTTCGAAATACACTGCATTTTCACAAAATTTTTTAAAATTCTATTATACTCTTTCAAATTAATTTTTCTATTACGAAGAGATTTAAGCATCTTTAAAACACATGAGATGATATCGCGTCTTCAAAGGATATTAATAGATATTTATAATATTTATTTTTCCTAAAGATATTCATTTTTATATCTCATTTTTTATCCTATTATATATCCTATCATAATAGGACAAGAAAGTAAGATATAAAAAGAAATAATTTTATATTATACACATACACTATAGTTGTAACATTCAAAAGTAGAA
>Ga0157363_1006812_pt1 | contig 10789 bp, 11 predicted proteins | sample AttsexASBM1_FD_111477 | JGI IMG/M metagenome (GOLD analysis project Ga0157363, IMG submission 111477) | Fungus gardens microbial communities from leaf cutter ant in Ribeirão Preto, State of São Paulo, Brazil - Atta sexdens ASBM1 | ecosystem: Host-associated > Fungi > Mycelium > Unclassified ...
GAACGGTAACCTTAGCAGTTTTTCCTAATCAGTAGGAAATTGATCCAGCATCGACTGGGTGTGTCCAAGGTCATTGTCCTCTAAGAATTATAGTGCGCGCATGTTACGCCGAGACGAAAATATCGTCAAGAACCCTCACGATTAAACTGTTTCTAAACGTGCATAAGCTGCAACAAGCCATTTCACTCCTTGGCCTTGAAAGGCGATTTGTAGGCGACAATGTTCGCCACTCCCCTCAAGGTTGATAATAGTGCCTTCCCCGAACTTGCTATGACGGACTCGCTGACCCAATGACCAGCCACTATCATTGGCCACTACCGGCGCACCCATTCGTTTGGTGTCGACCGGACGCGTAATATTCGCACGCGATCGAACCTCTTCGACACACTCTTCTGGTAACTCGCCAATAAACCGTGATGGACGATGGCTAACTTCCTTACCATATAAACGTCTGCTTTCTGCAAAGGTGAGCGTCAGTTTTTTCATCGCTCGAGTGACCCCAACATAGGCAAGTCTTCGCTCTTCCTCCAAACGACCACTCTCTTCAATGGACATTTGACTCGGGAACATTCCTTCCTCCATGCCAACAATAAAGACTTGGCTGAATTCAAGGCCCTTCGCCGAGTGCAGGGTCATCAGTTGTACCGCGTCTTGCCACTTGTCTGCTTGCCCTTCGCCCGCTTCCAGAGCGGCATGGGAAAGAAAAGCTTGTAGTGGCATTAAGTCTTCATTTTCATCTTGATAGCTAAATTGACGGGTTGCGGTGACCAACTCTTCCAAGTTTTCTATACGGGCTTGGCCTTTTTCCCCTTTCTCTTGCTCATACATTATCCACAAACCAGAATCTTTAATCACCCGATCGGTTTGGACATGGAGCGGCATTTCTCCCGTTTCGTACACTAAGGATTCGATTAATTCGATAAAGCGCTGTAAGGCCGATGCGGCACGCCCAGCCAGGACTTTCTCTTGTAAAAGTTCACGTGCACTTTGCCAGAGTGTCATTTGTCGGTCGCGAGCAAACTGACGAACCACATCCAGCGTCCGGTCGCCAATCCCCCGCGTAGGAGTGTTGACCACCCTTTCAAACGCCGCATCGTCATTACGGTTCGCCATTAAGCGTAAATAAGCCAAAGCATCTTTAATTTCTTGCCGTTCGAAGAAGCGCATCCCGCCATAAAATACGGTAGGGCAAAGTACTTTGTAGTAAGGCTTCTTCGAGTACCCGTGACTGGGCATTACTGCGATAGAGTATTGCACAGTCGGCTAATGCCCCCCCCTGTTCGTGCCATTGCCGAATACGGTTAACGACAAAACGTGCCTCATCCAACTCATTGAATGCACAATACAGAGAGATAGGTTCGCCGGAATCATCTTCCGTCCAAAGCTCTTTACCGAGCCGTCCCGAATTATTAGCAATCAGAATGTTTGCGGCTTGAAGAATGTTTCGTGTGGAGCGATAGTTTTGCTCCAAGCGAATAGTCTGTGCGCCGGGAAAATCAGTAAGGAAGCGTTGAATATTTTCAACTTGCGCGCCACGCCATCCATAAATTGATTGGTCATCATCGCCAACAATCATCACTTTACTGCTATCACCCGCTAACATCCTGATCCAAGCATATTGAATGTTGTTAGTGTCTTGGAATTCGTCGACTAACAGATTAGTGAAGCGTTCACGATAATGATTCAGTAGATGGGGTTTGTTAAGCCATAATTCGTGGGCGCGCAGTAGTAGCTCAGCAAAATCCACCAGCCCGGCACGGTCACAGGCTTCTTGATAGGCTTGATAGATAGATAACCAGGTTTTCTCAACGGGATTACCGTAACTATCGATATGTTTAGGCCGTAATCCTTCGTCTTTTTTTCCATTGATGTACCACATGGCTTGACGAGCTGGCCACTGTTTATCATCCAGATTTAGCGCTTTAATTAATCGTTTAAGGAGACGTAATTGGTCTTCGCTATCAAGGATTTGAAAATCAGCAGGTAAGCCTGCATCCAGTGGATGCGCGCGTAACAAGCGATGTGCCAACCCATGGAACGTACCGATCCACATCCCCCCTTGGCTGGTTCCGACCACTTCTTCAATACGATGACGCATTTCGGCCGCGGCTTTGTTTGTAAAGGTTACCGCCATAATCGAATAGGGTGAACAGCGCTCGACGGTTAATAACCAAGCGATACGATGCACTAAAACACGCGTTTTACCACTGCCTGCGCCAGCTAGAACCAATAAGTTACTCCGCGGAGCGGCTACCGCCTCGCGCTGTTTATCATTTAAGCCGTCGAGCAGTTCAGAAACGTCCATAAGCACCGTTGCATTTGTAAGGGGAGGCTGTATATATCTACAGCCATTATAGCAAGCTGGTCAGTGAATCCAACCGTGAAATTTCGAGATGGGGGATCACGCGCGCTGAGCTAGCGGTGAAAAGATTCTGTTGATGGTCATTGATCCAGCACGCTTGAAAGCCTGCCACAACTGCCCCCTGAACATCGGTAATCAAGTCGTCGCCAACATGTAGAATAGTGTTAGGCGCTAGGCGTAAGTGCTGTGCGGCAATCTGATAGAGGTCACCAGAAGGCTTTGCTTTACCATCCGGCCCAGCACGTAACACTAGTGAGAAATACTGAGCAATTCCCAACTGTTCAGCATCGGCATTCCCATTAGTAATGGCGACTAATGGGATGTTAGTTGCTAATTCGGCGAGCACCCTATGGGTTATTTCAGGAATATGGGCTGCACTCCGCCATTGATGGAAGACAGTCATCACCTCTTCGGCCCCTGCTTGCGCTTGTGCAAGACTCATCCCTGCTTTTTTGATTAAGCTCACCAAGGTTGCCTGACGCCAGGCCGTGACATCATGTACGATTTCAGGCTGTTGCTGCTCAATCCATAGCCGTTCACAATCGTAGTCCTGCGGGGTGATTGTCGCTAAACTCGGATGCCACGCTTGTAGTGCTTGATGCGTTTTTTCCACCGTAGTGAGAATAACTTGCCGATTATCATAAAGCGTATCGTCCAAGTCGAAAGTCATTGCCTGCGGGCGGTTAATGGGCCGATAAAAGCGCATTAGTTTTTACCTCGTTTAGCACGGGGATGGGCGGCATCGTAGACTGAAGCGAGATGCTGAAAGTCTAAATGAGTATAGATCTGCGTTGTGGACAGATTCGCATGACCTAAAAGCTCCTGCACTGCGCGCAAATCTCCGCTCGATTCTAACATATGCGTGGCAAAAGAGTGGCGCAGCTTGTGGGGATGCACATGAGTATTAAGGCCTTGCAGGACGCCCCACTGTGCAAAACGCTTTTGCACGTTACGCGTGGATATACGCTTTCCTTGTTGCGAGATAAACACTGCATCATCTTCTGGCAGAAATAATTCTCGCATCTCTAGCCAACGAACCAACCATTCGACGGCTGTACGACCGATAGGTAAACGCCGCTCTTTACTCCCTTTCCCGACAACCCACACTTCACCCGACTCAAGTTCAAGGTGCTGATAATCTAAATTCACAAGTTCCGAGAGACGTAGGCCACCGCCATACATCACTTCAAGCATAGTACGATCACGCACCGATAGCGGATCGTTCAGATCAATTGAGAGTAATTGACCAACCGAATCGACATCGATATTTTTGGGTAGAGGCCGACCCGCCCGGGGAGTGGCAATACCTTTGGCGGGATTAGCCGCTAAGAATCCTTGGGAGACTTGCCAATCGAGAAAGCTGCGTAGTGCCGATATCCGTAAAGCCAGACTTGACGCTTTTAACCCTTCTCGACGCGATGCCGCCGCCATAGAGCGAATTAACACAGGAGTAAGTTGTGACCATGCGCTAAGCGATGCGGCCGTGAAAAAGGCACAGATGAACTGTAGTTGCCTTTGATAGTTAGAAATCGTTAAAGGGCTAAGCTGACGCTCTACTCGTAGATAGCGTAAATACTCTTCACAGCGCAGAAATAGCCCATCGCTTTTCTCCGTCATACACGGCTTATCCATCGCGTCAATAAATGAGGCAAGAATCCGGCTATACAATCCAATAGCTCAGTCCCCATCCCGGGATGATAATGGTCTTTATTACGACTACTGAAGATAAGAACTCCCACGTCTTGTCCTGACTCTGTCAATAACGATAACGCCACAGAACCGATGGCTTTCGCTTCCGGCATCAACAACAGCAGCAGCTCTGGACCTTGAAGAGGGCCAAGATAATGACTGTCATGGGTAAATCGTTGTAGCTGAAGCGGCGTGAAACTGTATCGATCCAAACCTAAGTGGTGAAATCCGGATGGTGCAGCCAACTGCCAGCTATCATTAAATAAACGAAACGTGGCGCCCGCTAAGCCAAGCCCTCTTGCCCAGTGATGTAATCGGCTTTGTAGGTCGGCGAGATCATTGGCTGTCGCGAGATGTGATTGCAGATGGAGAAGCTGCCCAACCAAATGCTGGTTAGCTTGCGCTTGCTCCATTAATAACGTGATTTCTTGCTCTAAATTAGCAATATGTTGGCGCTGACGGGTGAGCTGCCATTCGACCAAAGAGACACTGCCTTTTACCGGATGAGGGATGATCATCTGTTCAATTTGCCGGGCATTTTGAATAAAAAAATCTGGGTGCTCGCGCAAATACTCGCTCACACGCTCATCATCGAGTGGTTGACTCAGTAAAGGTGCCTGTTCTTGGTGAGTGGTCATAAGTGAATAAATCCATCATAAACGTGAGTGGCTGGTCCGGTCATAAATAAAGGCGTTCCCGGCCCCTGCCAAGCAATATGCAGTGTCCCCCCTGGGAGATCAACCCGAACATTCTGACTCAGCAGACCTTGTTGGATACCACTCGCTACCGCCGCACATGCACCACTACCACAGGCTTGGGTTTCTCCTGCGCCACGTTCATAGACACGCAAACGGATATGTTCACGATTAATGACTTCCATAAAACCAACATTCACCCGCTCAGGAAATCGTTCGTGACTTTCTAAAATAGGCCCCAAGACTTCAACCTCTGCCGTCGCAGTCGCTTGTACTTGGATAACACAATGGGGATTTCCCATTGAGACCGCACCAAACATGACGGTTCTCTCCTCAACCCTTAAGAGGTAGAGGCTTTCAGCTTTATTGGCTCTAAAGGGAACCTCAGCCGGCTCAAATTTGGGTTCCCCCATATTGACCTGTACCAGCTCATCACGATTAACCGTTAATACCATCTGCCCAGCTTGTGTGCTGACCCGAATACTGTTTTTATTCGTTAGCCCTTTTAAACGAACGAAACGAGCAAAACAGCGTGCCCCATTGCCACACTGTGCAACTTCACTGCCATCAGCATTATAAATGCGATAGTGAAAATCGAGGTCTGGATCATAGGGGGGTTCTACGACCAATAATTGGTCGAAACCAATCCCTAAATGGCGATCGGCTAAGCGTCGGATCAGTTCTGGAGAAAAAAACACATTCTGAGTAACGGCATCAACCACCATGAAATCGTTACCTAGGCCATGCATTTTAGAAAACTGCATGCTTCACCCCGTTGCCATGTCGGCTGACTATAAGTTATCGGATTTTTTATTCGATTTTTTGAAAACACCTTGGTCGTAACCGGTATTTTGGCCCTGCTGCTTCCCCGAACTGTCTTTTGGGAAATAGAGTGGACCTTTTAAACCACAACCGGTTAACGCAATAACGGCAATAAACAGCGTATATTTAGCCACAGCATTCTTCATTGTTATTTACTCACTTAACTTTCTATTCTGCGTATCATCGCAGTTGAAACGGGAAAAGCAACAGAAAATAGTGGAATAGGTCGATGATAAGCCTCGCTAACTAAATCCCAGATGACCCACTGTTAAGCAATCGTTATACTAGTCAAAAAGAGGAGTGAGCATGAACGACAGCGAATTTCATCAACACGCAGACCAATTGTTGCTAACTATTGAAGAACGTTTAGACGAGCACGATGGCGATACGGATATTGACTACGAGACCCATGGCAATGTGATGACCCTGAGTTTCGAGAATGGAACCAAAATCATCATTAATCGCCAAGAACCCTTACACCAAGTTTGGCTCGCCACAAAAGCTGGCGGCTACCATTTTTCACTAAAAGATGGCCAATGGATCTGTGATAGGACCGGAAGTGAATTTTGGGCGTTACTCGCTGAGGCCTGTACGGTACAAGCAGGTGAACCCGTTTCTTTCTAAAATCACGGGCGATAAGGCGATTGCGGTAGACTATTCAATCCAAGTTGCGGAGAGACCCTCTCCGTGACTTCATCTTGGCTAGGCGAGTGGAAATTGATAATGGTCGCCCGTCCATGTTGCTCAACCACTTGGTAAAATTGCGGCAGGTTGAAGTTGATCGAGGAGGTTCCAAAGGTCAATCGATCGTGGGAAGCTGAATAAAACCGGCAAACATCACGCATCAGCTCGTCTTTACTCCCTTCACAGTGCTGATAGACCTCAGCATGGTTTTGTTCATCGAGCACATAAATGCTGAAACTTTCCGCTGGGGGATGATCTTCAAAGAAAAACTGGATGATCCCTTCACTCGCGTAATTTTTAACAACGGTCGGCAGATTTGCTTGCTTCGAGTCCATCTGTATCGATAGTCCCTGTAACTTGTTATTAGAAATCGCACCATAAAATTCGACGGCATTTTTGAGTTTTTGGACCGAGACACCCATACGTTCGAAGAATAATCCCCAAGTATCGCTGGCTAATTTCAGTGCTTTGAATCGCCCGGTTTCTTGTCGATTACTAGAAAGACGTAGATCAATACATTCCGAAACAAGCTGCAAGACGCGAGTCCGGATCAATGCACGTAAATGCGGGCTATAGCAGAAGACGTCGACGGCCTCAGGTGGAAGTGCTTCTTGATGCATTTTTCCTAAGATGGTCTTTAGCGCTTCAATCATCGCCGACTCACCTTCGAAATGCAGTGTTCTTACCTCATTCCACGAATTACGGTAAAGCAGGTCTATGCTTCCTATCAAACACTGCTGCTGCTGACCGAAACTAAAAACATCCATTTTACGAAAGTCGAACAGTACAACTTGATCTCGTAATGCCTGAGTAGGATCAGACTCTATATTTACCATCAATGCTAAATGGCGGATTTCGCAAGGGCTATAAAGCGCTTTGGGTGTTGGCGCAGCTAAGCGGATAGGAAAATGCGTTGCAATATCGTGAACCAGTTCTTGTAAGCGAGGCAGATCGCATAGGCTCGTCCCCTTAATATGGAGATGCGTCTTTTCCGTCAATAAGCCATTAAACCACGCCCACGCCACCAGCTTGTTTAAATAACGGTTATATTCGAGAGGCTGATGGCTAATGATCGCATTCATCTCTGGCGCCTGATTATACAGATACCATCCTCGCCGATTCGCACGGCCTTCGGCCACATAAATGAAGGTGAGATGATCTTCAGAGAGATCCGGTGAAATTTGTGGATTAAGCAGTGCTACTTTGCCCGGTAAAGCTTCAAATGCAGCGTACAATTTACGCGTGAGCACACCAATATCTTGAGGACTGGCGCTGACACTAAGATTGTTACGACGCGCAAAGCGGATTAGATTTCGATAGCTTTGCATCATCGCATCAAGTAACTCATTATGAGCAATACGGACTTGTTCAATCTTCCAGTGCATCCGTCCATCAAGTTGAGCGAGGAGCTCACTTCCCCACCCCCAGCGCGTCACCAATTGCGCCAAGATTTCTCGACGCCAAGGTGAGAGCTCCCCCTGACTACCTAATGTCATTTTTTCAGAAACTTTTAAATAAAAACAGCGGCGGACTAAATCTAATCTCGCGGTATCATTGATCGCTTCTAAATAGGCAGTAACTCGCTCAAGCATCATACAATAGGGATCTAAACCAAAATGGACGATCTCCCCATCATGTAAGCACTGTTTGATTTCTGTCGCGAGCAAGCGTGTATTCGGATATTCCCAGCTGTAAGCTTCTAATAAAATCGTCTTCAACACGGCCTTATAAGGAGAGTCGATACTTTTATACAGTTGCCATAGGCTTGCACCAAAATACTCTTCTGCAGACAGCGTTCCCAAACCACCTAAATCAATCCATTCGTTGGGTACCAGTGCCCCCTTGGCGTAAAGCTCCATTACATATTCATCGTAATGTGGCTCATGCTCGCTGGGGACCAAATTCCAGAGAATACGTTTACCCGCCAAGCGAACCGCACTCCGATAAAACTCATCCAGCAGTAAAATATGTTGTGTACTGCCACAATCTTCTTTCCCTAATGCCCCGCTCTCATTCATCCGAAAACGGTTTTCATCAATCAAAAAGAAGCTGATCTCAACCCCCTGCTTTTTACACCACAGCTGAAGTTGATGACATTTGTTCTGCAGCGCTTGACGCTCAGCGCTATCCAACCAAGATTGGTGGCAGACCCAGATATCCAGATCAGAGTCACTGCTCTGACCGATAGAAGACGTACTACCCATTGAGTAAAGCCCGAGAATAGGGGCATTCTCAGGCGGCGGGGTCAGTGTGTGAGTTCTATTCGGCAAAAGCGTCTCAAGCAGCGACTGTTGGGTCTCATCTGGCGTGAAGAAGCTAATACCATGCGGGGTATTATGGGAGAGGTAACCCGGCATGTCAGGATGATGATAATGTAAGAGTACGGGAAGCAAACTATAGATGTGACGAAACGCCGCGCTCATCGCTGCGGTAGCACGATCAGTACGCAACTGATTGATTGCATCTAATCGTTGTTTCAGTGTTTCTATAAAGAGATACAAGGCATCACACCCGAACTTATCGCAAGAGATTGATAAAATTTTTACCGCGTGATCTGTGCTGCATTCTTTACCGCGGTCGGTCAATCTAACACTGCCACCCCCTTCGGTAAAGCGTGTTAGCCTGCTCACACTAGCATGGTTACTCAGCCAGCATTGAACAATCTATGTGTTATGGTCAAAAAAACATCGGCTTGCGTTTTCATGGGGTGGAAAGTGCCACATTCTAGGTTTAAATGTTAGGATAATAGGTAAATATAAAAGTATGGTTACCAGTATGACTGATAAAACAATCCGAATTGCCACCCGCAAAAGCCCACTTGCCCTTTGGCAAGCGGAATATGTGAAGCAACAACTCATGGCTCATCATCCAGACCTACAGGTGGAATTGGTCACTATGGTGACCAAAGGCGACATATTGCTTGATAGCCCGCTGTCTAAAGTGGGCGGGAAAGGATTGTTTGTAAAGGAACTCGAATCGGCGATGCTGGAAGGTCGTGCCGATCTTGCCGTTCACTCAATGAAAGATGTTCCGGTGGCGTTCCCTGAAGGGTTGGGACTGGTCGCTATCTGTCCACGCGAGAATCCTTTAGATGCTTTTGTCTCTAACCATTACGACAGTATTGATGCCTTGCCACAAGGTGCAATAGTCGGCACCTCCAGCCTGCGACGCCAATGCCAGTTAAGCGCACTGCGCCCCGATTTGGTTATTCGTTCGTTACGTGGCAACGTAGGCACTCGGTTATCAAAACTGGATGCAGGGGAGTACGATGCCATTATTCTCGCCTCAGCTGGGCTTATTCGCTTAGGATTAATCTCGAGGATCCGTTATTCGCTGCCCCCTGAAATTTCTCTTCCAGCAGTAGGTCAAGGTGCGGTGGGCATCGAATGTCGTATTGATGACATTGAGTTACACCAATTATTAGCACCACTTAATGATGAGGCGACAGCAATTCGTGTCAAGGCGGAACGTGCAATGAATACGCGCCTAGAAGGAGGATGCCAAGTCCCAATTGCGAGTTATGCATTACTTAACGACGGTCAATTATGGCTTCGTGGGTTAGTTGGAACGCCTGAAGGTGACGTGATTATTGCAGGTGAACGTCAAGGGTTACCTGAAGACGCCGAAGTATTAGGGATCTCACTGGCCGATGAGCTGTTAGCACGTGGCGCCGGGGAAATCCTCAAAAAAGTTTACCAAGGCCAGTAATACCATGACTATTCTGGTCACTCGGCCCTCTCCTGAAGGACAGCATCTGGTGGAAAGGTTACGCTTGACGGGACGTCAAGCCTGGCATCTTCCGCTTATCGACTTCCTTCCAGGGCGCCAGTTACCAGAATGTAGTTCATACCTTGCCACATGTAATAGTGGTGATTTGGTCATTTCAGTATCGGCCCGAGCCCTCAATTTTATCGGTCCTTTCCTGCAGGCGGCGAATAAGAGTTGGCCAGCCAATGTACACTATTTAGCTATCGGTAAAAGCAGCGCCTTAGCGCTACACCACTACTGCCAACACGTTGTGGAATTTCCGGAAACATCACTGAGTGAGCACTTGCTTGACCTCCCCTTGCTAGACAATATTACCGGTAAAAACTGTGTGATCCTGCGGGGGAATAATGGCCGGGAACACCTCGGCGAAACATTACGATCACGCGGTGCCAACGTTACCTATTTCGAATGTTATCAACGTGTCGCCCTAAATTATCATGGCGCGGAACAGGCTTTTCGCTGGCGACAAAAGGGGATCTCAACCATAATTGTGACAAGTGGTGAGATGTTAAACCTACTCTATGAATTGATTCCTGCTTTAGATCGAAACGAATGGTTACTCCACTGTCGGCTAGTTGTCGTCAGTAAACGTTTAGCAACGCTTGCCACCGAGTTTGGTTGGCGAGATATTATTGTTGCTGATGGTGCGGATAACGATGCGTTATTGCGCGCATTACGCTGAAATTAAACTTATGGGATAAGCCTCTATGACGGAACACAAAGCCCCCTCCGCCATGCCGGAAGAAGTGAAAGAAGATAACACTGCAAC
>Ga0157363_1006813_pt1 | contig 10788 bp, 9 predicted proteins | sample AttsexASBM1_FD_111477 | JGI IMG/M metagenome (GOLD analysis project Ga0157363, IMG submission 111477) | Fungus gardens microbial communities from leaf cutter ant in Ribeirão Preto, State of São Paulo, Brazil - Atta sexdens ASBM1 | ecosystem: Host-associated > Fungi > Mycelium > Unclassified ...
CCGGTTTGCCAGATTGGTCAGCGCATCTCTGTGCGCCATGCGTGACAAGGTGTTGTTGGCTTTTTTCAACTCGTCGCGCAGGCTGGTGAGCTCACTCTGATAGCGCAGACTTCGCTGTGCCTGGCGCATGACATAGATACCCAGCGCCACAATGATGCCGATCAGCGCCAGACTGAGCGCAACATCCTGCACCCGGCTCTTCAGCCAGCGCATAAACAGATCCTGCGTGTCATAGCCGGCAGCCACGATCAGGGGATAACGATCGGAGCTGGCAAAGCCGAAGATGCGTTTTTTTCCATCCAGCGCAGCCGTCCACTGTCCACTGCCCCGGCTCATGTGTGAGAGTTTTTCACTGAATAACGGACTGGAAGAGAGGTTTTTACCGATATAGCTGTCAGGCATGGGGCGCGCATACAGCACTGAGCTATCCGCCAGCATCAGCACCAGTACGTCGCGTTTACCCATCTCGTAATAGCTGTAGAAGCGTCGGAAATAATCCACTTTAATGGTCGCCAGCAGTACGCCCTGAAATCCGTGGTATGCATCGCTGACGCGTAACGAGACCGGAATAACCAAATCCCCCGTGCTGCGGCTGCTAATCACCGGGCCCGGATGAATACTGTTGCGCAAGTTGTTGCGCTGATAGATAAAATATTCGCGATCGGAATTATTGATACCCGCCGGCGTTTGCGCCGCAGAGGTGGCAATCCACTTGCCTTGTGCATCGTAGTAAAAAAGCCCATGTAACTGAGGCAGACGTTGCTGCAACTCCCGCATGGTTTGGCTCAGGGCCGGGCCATCTATGCCAGTGCTCAGTTGCGACTCCACCACACGCTGCAGTTCACGCAGTGAGAGCTCGGTTTGTAAGAAGGTGTCTTCCGCCTGACGTGCCTGTGAAAGAGAGAGATTAATCGCGGTCTCTTCCGTCTGGCTTACGGTCTCATTCCAGTCAGCATGCATGGTCCATGCACTGATCCCAGCCACCGCCGCCACCAGCAAAATCCAGGCAAGCGTAATACTCTTAATCAGGGATTCACTCATGACTCCCGCATTGACACGTGATTTCAGCTTGATCATCCGCTTCCTCTCAAACACCTATTAATGAGTTAAGCAGATGAAACGCGTTACGAAAGCGCTATCCCGCTAAACGGCAAGAAATATGTCGCGTCGATTTATGTGACTGAAAGCGCGGCTTGCTATTTTTTTCGCAAAGCTTAGCGAATTTTTTTAGTTCAACTCATGCGTTCTGGATTTGATGATTTCCGCCTGCCGACACACTATTACTCAGGAAGTCATCATGGCCGATTCAGCCACACCCGAATTCACCCATCGTTTTACTCTTACCCTTACCGGCAAAGGTGCGCATGCTGCGCGCCCGCATGAAGGTATTGATAGCATCGTTGTCGGCAGTCACATTATTACGGCGCTGGCAACGCTGATGCAGCAAACGACGCGCAAGGGTCCGGTGGCACGGATTGCTGTCACGCGCTTTCTCGCCGGTAATAGCTGGAATGTTTTGCCGCCGCAAGCACAGGTTGAGGGCGTGCTGCTGGCAGAGGATGTTGCTGTGCGTCGGCAGTTAATGTTACAGGCCACCACATTGATCGCCCATACTGCGCAGGCGTTTGGCGCGCAAGCTGAGATTGCCTGGCAGCCTGATTCACCGGAAAACGCGAGTGCAGGATAGCGCACCAGGCGGAAACCCTAAAACGCGATCCTTATCTATAATCCTTTGAGGATTAGGCAAAATAGTGAAGGAGTTGCGATGAAAATCTGGCCGTTAGTTGCCATTACGGCGTTGTCATTAACATTAGTTGCCTGCAAATCGCCCACGCCACCAAAAGGGGTGCAGCCTGTTAGCCATTTCGATGCGGAACGCTATCTGGGCAAATGGTACGAGATTGCCCGTCTCGACCACCGCTTTGAGCGCGGGAAAGATCACGTCACCGCCACGTACGCTAAGCGCAGCGACGGCGGTCTGAGCGTGATCAATCGCGGCTACGATCCTGAGAAGAAAAAGTGGGACCAGAGCGAAGGCAAAGCTTACTTTACCGGCAAGCCTGATGTTGCTGCGCTGAAAGTGTCATTTTTTGGCCCGTTCTATGGGGGTTACAACGTGATCGCGCTGGATGATAACTACCAGTACGCACTGGTTGCCGGACCCAATCGTGACTATCTGTGGATTCTGTCACGCCAGCCAACCCTTCCCTCTGCAGTAAAACAGCAGTATCTGGCACTTGCGCAAAAACTCGGTTTCGCCACCGACAAGCTCCTCTGGGTTGATCAATCCTGATGCAACTCCTGTGCAGCACCTCACAGGGCTGCACATTTAACACTGGCGTAACACATGCAGGCGCATTATCATCCCTGCACCGATTCACCCCACTGATAACTAAGGAGGATTACTATGCCACTGTGTGAATTGTTTATACACTCACACGCGTATAGCGATTGGCTCTGCTCAGGTTTACCGCACGCGTGCTGCGATAATCCGTCCTGAGCGAAGCTTATAAAATTTAACCCCTTCTCTCCGACTTACCGGGTTGTCGTCAGCGTTTTTTGACGTCAGGCGTTGTTACGTCTGCAACTTGTGAGTAAGCACATGAGCACACTACTTTCCGCACACGCTGTCGGCTATGAAAATGCCTTCGGTACACTCTTTCACAACATCAATTTCAGCCTGAAAAAAGGCGACCGCATTGGGCTTCTTGGCGATAACGGCACGGGCAAGAGTACCCTGCTAAAAATCCTGAGCGGCGAACTGGTGCCTGGCCAGGGCAGCGTCACGCCTGCATCGAGCTGCTTACTGGCGCGGATTGAGCAGCATCTGCCCACTGAAATCGCACACGCCACCCTGCTGGATGCGGTCATCGCACGCCAGCCCGGTTGCGAACGCTGGCGTGCCGAAGCGTTGCTTGACAGCCTCGGGTTCACCGCGGCACAGCAACAGCAAACCGCAGCAACTTTAAGTGGCGGCCAGCATATGCGCCTGCTGCTGGCGCGTGCGCTGATTATCCAGCCAGATTTACTGTTGCTGGATGAGCCCAGTAACCATCTCGATCTGCCGATGCTGCTCTGGCTGGAGAACTTCCTCAACGGCTGGAACGGCAGTTTTGTCCTGGTTTCTCATGACAGCACACTGCTGGACCGCGTAACCAATTGCAGCTGGATTTTGCGCGACCGTTCGCTGCAGCTCTTCCGGTTGCCCTGCTCCGCTGCGCGCCTGGCGCTGGCAGAGCAGGATCAGGCGGATGCGCAGCGCCATCAGGCTGAGCAGAGAGAGATCGAGCGGGTTGAGAAAAGCGCTAAGCGGCTGGCGATTTGGGGGCGCACCTACGATAACGAAGGTCTGTCACGTAAAGCGCAGCAGATGGACAAGCGCGTTAGCTGGCTGAAGGAGGCGCAGACAACGCTAACGGAGGGCAGTTTATGGCAGCTCCAGCTGCGCGGCGAAGCGCTGGATGCCGATCGCGTACTGGCACTGCCGGAGATGCGCGTGCATCCGGCCGCTGATGCGCCCGCCCTGTTCTCTCTGCCTGCGTTGCAGGTCAAAAGCGGTGACCGCGTAGCGATTGTCGGGCAAAACGGCTCCGGCAAATCGTCGCTGCTGCGCCAGCTGTGGCAGGCGTATCAGCGCGCGGACAGCGGGCTGTTCCACCCGCGTGCGCACGTGGGCTATTACGATCAGAGCCTGCAGCAACTTGATGATGCGCTGACCCTGCACGAGGCACTGCTGCCCTTTGCGTCACTCAGTGATGAACAGTGTAAGATGGCGCTGATCGCAGCCGGTTTCCCTTATCTGCGCCATCGGCAGCAGGTTGCGTCCCTGAGCGGCGGCGAGCGGGCACGGCTGCTGTTTGTTGGCCTGACGCTGGCGCGCTATTCACTGCTGCTGCTTGATGAGCCGACAAACCATCTCGATATGGTCGGTAAAGAGGAGCTGGCGCAGGCGCTGAATCAGTATGAAGGTGCAGTATTGCTGGTGTCTCACGACCGCAGTTTGATCGCCAGCTGCTGTAACCGGTTCTGGCTGATCGCGCAGCAGCAGCTGAGTGAGTGGCACAATCCTGACGAGGTTACCGCACGGTTAAACCAGGTGGAGCAACCGCTGATGGCCAGGCCAACGTCAGCTCCGTCTATCGTACCCGGCGGCGATGAAGATGCGCTGTTCGATGCCCTGTGTGAACTGGAAAACAAATTGGCCGAAGATGTCTCACGTAAGGCGAAGCATCAGAAACCCGCATTGCAGCAGGCGTGGCGGGCGGAGATTGCGCGCCTCAAGGCGTTGCTGCAGCTGTAGCACGGCTCTTTAATGCGTTAACCCGTATGGCGGCCTGAGGATGCTCAGGTCGCCAGTTCAATGCCCAACCGCTGACAAAATTCCCTGCGATTTTTCTCCTGTTTGTCCCGCTTAGTGATTATTATTCTCACCAGATAATAGGGATGACTATGCGTAATAACTCTAAAAAATGGCTGTTTACCGCGCTGGCGGTAGTGATAGTCGCGCTCATCGTTTGGGCGTATTCGACCTCGCGCCCGCAGCCCAATCCGCTGATGACGGCAACGGTACGTCAGGGCAGTATCGAAAATGTGATTGCCGCCACCGGTAAGATGGATGCCGTCGAGCGTGTTAACGTTGGTGCGCAGGTCTCGGGTCAGGTGAAAAAACTGTATATCAAAGCGGGTGACAAGGTCAGTAAAGGCGAACTGATAGCGGAGATTGACGATCAGCCGCAGCGCAGCGATCTGCGTAATGCGCAGGCGGCGCTCAGTGTGGCGCAGGCCGATCTGCAAACCCGTGAAGCAACGCGCGTGCGCCAGCAGGCACAATATCAGCGCTTACAGCAGATGCTGAAAAGCAACGCCGTTTCCCGCCAGGATTACGATACCGCCGCCGAAGCGTGGCGCATCGCGCAGGCGGAGCTTACCGCGCAACAGGCGCGGGTGATTCAGGCGCAGATTGAAGTGGATAAGAAGCAACTCGATCTCAGCTATACCCGTATTATGGCGCCGATCGATGGCACGGTAGTGGCTATCGTGACGAAGCAGGGCCAGACGGTTAACGCTGTACAGAGCGCGCCTACTATTGCCAAACTGGCGCAGCTCGACACCATGACCATCAGGGTGCAAATCTCTGAAGCGGATATCAACAATATCCATCCGGGTCAGCAAGCCTGGTTCACCACCTTTGCCAATCCCGACAAGCGTTACAATGCCACGCTGCGCAGTATTGAACTGGCCCCGGAATCGGTGATGAAGGATGATGCGCTGATGGGCAACAGTGAGAGCCCGTCAGGCAGCACCACCAATGCAGCGGTCTATTACAATGCGCTGCTGGATGTGCCTAACAGCGACAACACGCTGCGTATCGCCATGACGGCGCAGGTGAACCTGCTGCGTGATGCGGCAAAAGAGGCGCTGTTGATCCCGGTGCAGGCCACAAAAAAAGCGCGCAATGGTCGAACCTGGGTCAACGTGCCGGACGCCAATAACCAGCCACAGAGACGTTATATCACCACCGGGATCAGTGACAGCGTCGATATTCAGGTGCTGAGCGGCCTGCAGGCCGGTGAGAAAGTGATTCTTGCCACTCAGCAGCCGGGCACGGACAAGGTGGTGATGTGAGTATCATTGAGCTGCACAACATCCAGCGCAGCTATGTGAATGGTGCCCAATCTCTGCATGTGCTGAAAAACGTTAATCTGCAGATCGCTGCCGGAGAGTGCGTGGCGATTATCGGGCCGTCCGGATCCGGCAAATCCACACTGCTCAACATTCTTGGCTGTCTGGATGCGGCTGACAGCGGTGACTATCTCATTAGCGGACAGAATACCGCCACGCTGTCGCCGGATGCGCTGGCAAAAGTACGCCGCGAACATATCGGGTTCATCTTCCAGCGCTACCACTTGATGCCGGACCTCACGGCGCTTAGCAATGTTGAGATCCCGGCCATATACGCCAATACATCCGGCAAAGCACGCCGCCAGCGCGCGGCAGATCTGCTCGCCAGGCTGGGACTGCAGGGGCGCGAGCACCATAAACCCGGTGAACTCTCCGGAGGTCAGCAGCAGCGCGTCAGTATCGCGCGTGCGCTGATCAACGGTGCAGAGATCATTCTGGCGGATGAGCCTACCGGCGCGCTGGATTCACGCGCCGGGGAAGAGGTGCTGCGTATTCTCAGCGATCTGCACCGGGAGGGCCATACCGTCATTATCGTGACGCATGACATGAAAGTGGCGCAGCACGCCGATCGCATCATCGAAATTCAGGATGGTGAGATCGTCGCCGATAGCGGCCGTAAAACGCCCCTTCAGCAGACAAGTTACAACCCGGTAACGCGCAGGCCACAAAGCGTGCTGCGTGGGTGGGTGGATCGCCTGCGTGAATCGCTGCGCATGGCGCTGCATGCCATGAATGCCCATCGGCTGCGTACGGCCCTGACCATGACCGGAATCATTTTTGGTATAGCCGCCGTGGTGACCGTGGTCGCGCTGGGCCAGGGCGCGCGCGAAAAGACGCTGGAGAGTATCTCCGGGCTTGGCACGAACGTTGTCTCAATCTATGCCGGAGGCGATTTTGTCGAGGATGAAGCTCACCCGGTGCAAACGCTGGTGATGGCGGATGCAGAGGTGATCGCCCGTCAGCAGTTTGTGGCGGCCGTCAGCCCGGAGATTATCGCTACGCAGCCCATTCGCTATCTCTCAAATGCTTCAAAGACGTCGGTTTCCGGTGTCGGCAAAGACTATTTCGACATTCAGGGCATCAGGCTGGTGGAGGGCAGCAACTTCAGCGATGAGCGCCACGCGCGTCAGGAGATCATCATTGACGTTAACACGCGCAATAAGCTGTTTGGTGAGCATGGCGCCAGCCCTGTCGGAAAGATGATCGTTCTGGGTTCTGTGCCGGTGCGCGTCATTGGCGTGGCAAACAATGAAGATGGCCTCTCACCTAACCGCCTTAGCGTCTGGCTGCCGTGGAGCACCGTGATGTATCGCATCAGCGGACAGACCGCGCTGACCAGCATCAGTATCAAACTGAAGCAGGATGTGGTGAGCGGGCCGGCGGTGGAGTCCCTGACGCAGCTCCTGACTACGCGGCACGGCACCAAAGATTTCCTGGTATTTAACCGTGACAAGTACCGTAAAGCTATCGAAGGGGCAGCGGCCACGCTCACCCTGCTGATTTTGATGGTGGCCTCCATCGCATTGATGATCGGCAGCATTGGCGTGATGAATATCATGCTGGTATCGGTCACTGAACGTACTCATGAGATTGGCGTACGCATGGCCGTGGGTGCGCGACGCGGCGACATCATGCAGCAATTTATGATAGAAGCTGTGTTGGTGTGCCTGGTTGGCGGTTCACTGGGGGTTGCGCTCTCTCTGGTGATCGGGCCGGTTATTTCACTGCTGGCAGGCGGCGTACTCACTGCCATCTACTCCTGGCAATCAGCAGGCGCAGCTTTCGCCTGCTCCACCCTTATTGGTATGCTTTTCGGTTACTTACCGGCGCGCAAAGCGGCACGTATGGACCCGGTTGCCGCACTGGCCAGCGAATAAAAGGCACGCCACCGGCTCGCTATCCGGAGCCGGTTATCTTGTTTACTCTGGTACGACCATTTCAAGTCAATTCCTAAAGTGAAATGATTAAATGGCTATGCGGCTAATTCGCGGCGTAAACTGACCACGCTTCTATTTTAGATACGCCTCGTTATTTATTTGTCGCTATAAAATGCCAGAGAGTCCGTTATGTTAGAACCCTGTTATTTTTATTTATGTCCCGATCCGGACAACGGTTGGATATTACATAAAAAAGGCTGTTACGTGCTTGAGTTCGAAGAAGAGAAACTGTTTATCGGTTCGCTATATACTGCGCAACAGGCGCTTACCGTCGCGCGCATTCGCTGTTCCCCGGTAGTTTACTGCAGTGACTGCCTGATAAATAAATCCCACAGGCAGCTGAAAAAATCGGCCCCCAAAAAAGCAAAGAGCGTGATTGCACAACGCCATTTCAATGACGATAAAAAGAAATAGATCAGGCAGCGTAATTAAATGACGAACACCTGATGTTCGCATTAATTAAATATCATCAGATGAATCTTAATTAATTTGTCAGAATGGGATGAATTTACGTCCTGCGTAATATTTGCAAAATGTGAAATGCACCAGAGCGTAACTTATCCACATTACGCGTGCAGAAAGACCGGCCAAATCTGTGGATAAGCGGTGCATTGCCGCTGTACACGTGCGCTGCAGGATGCTGTTCATTTTTTAACCAGCAGAAACAGCAAAGCCGCCCGAAGGCGGCCTTAACGCGCTGTCAGAACTTATTTGTACAGTTCAGCAGTCATGTGCACACGGTTGTTGGTGTTAGCTTCCGTGATTTTGTACTGAGCGCCCTGCTCCTGAGCCTGTGCAGCAACTTTTGCTTCTGCACCATCCAGGGTGGATGAGGTCACGGAGACAGTTTGTGCGAAGCTGGCAGCTGACATAAGTGAAAGAGCGGCAACAGCGGCGATTGACATAGCTTTAATGGTTTTCATGGTCTTAATCCTTAATGGTTGAGTCAGAAGGCTGTATGCCTTCGATGCGTATAATAATAACTCTGGTTACTGTTTCTGTATTGATAATTAGTGCGGTCATCATGATCGCGCTAATTATATTCGCGTTAAGGGCTGTGCCATCCGTTCCCGCACGGTAGCCATAAATTGTGGCCAGTGGGCAAAAAGGATAACCGGCATGCGGGCATGTCGCTGCGTTCTTAATGCATCCACAAACGCGATAGCCTGCGCGGTAATGTCACGATTTTGCTGCATCTTTTATCCCCCTTGCCTGGCTGCTCTGGCGGCACTATTACCTGATGTCGCGGACTTATTTGCTAAGCTCAGCGGAGATCATGGCGCCGTTATCAAAACGCGCGCTGGTGATTTTATAAACCGCGCCCTCTTGTTTCGCCTGCGCCGCGATTTTGGCTTCTGCACCGTCCAGCGTTGAAGCGGAAGCGGTAATGCTTTGTGCAAAAGTGGTGAATGAAACAAATGAAAGAGCGATAACTGCAACGAAAGTTTTGATGGTTTTCATGGTCGTTTCCTCAGAGTGTTTTTAATTTGTGAGGCGTTCTGCCTCGATGTGAGAAAGAATAGACCTGTTACGCAGTGACTAAAAGCTGAACTTCTTGCTGATAGAGTTCAAAAAAAATGAATAAGATTACCTGGAGTAAAAGTTATCGTCATGCAGGATTGATGGGGCAACTTGTACGGCAACGTAGCTGTTGATAACGGCCGCAGAGGCACTGGCGCAATGATTGAGGCACGATGCACTCTGCTGTGTATTTTCGGTGCAACTTTCACTAGTTTTCGTGAAACGCATCCGTGAACACTATTATTTATCAATCACATAGATGAGAATAAATAACAATAATGATGATTATTCGTTACCGGAAGCGTGTCACAATGGTGCGATATGACCAGGAGCACGTATGATCACTTTTTGCCTCAATCAACACTCCACCTTACGCGGTTTTGACCATGCGGTGCGGCCACGCCTGACCTTCATCTGCAAGGCGCAAGGTAAAGACGAGGCAATTCCGCGTGTGATGCATAAACACGACGATCGTTTTGAGCTGATGTTTATCCGCGCCGGCAGCGGCATCTATAACATTGACGGCCGGGGCTATCAGGTTAAACAGGGCGATATCATTCTGTTTAATGCCCACGTCCTGCATGATGAAAATCCGGCGGCCTCTGACGATCTGCACATCTTCAGCTGCGGCGTGGAGCAGTTGAAAATCGATGGCTTGCCCATGAATGTCCTGACATCGCGCACGCAGCCGGCGGTTATGCCGAGCGGTGAGTTCTATGATGAATTTTGTCAGATGTTTGATCGCATATGGTCCCACGTTAATAGCGAGCGACTTTACAGTGCGGAAATAGGCGACAATCTGCTCGGCGTGCTGTTATTACTGTGCCGTACCCTGTGGATGGAGAATAAGCCTGAACCGGAGAGTAAAAATACGCTACTCGGCCAGCGCATCAAAGACTACATTGACGACCATTATAAAGATGAGATGACGCTGGGATCGATTACGTCGGCACTGAATATGAGCCCGTTCTATCTGGCACATGTTTTTAAGGCGTACTCCGGGTACTCTCCCAAGCAGTATCAAACCCGCCGGCGGATCGGTGAAGCGCAAAATTTATTATTAAGCACCCAATTGGGCGTGACTGAAGTGGCGAACGCCGTGGGTTACGACAACGTGAATAATTTCCATCGCATTTTCCATAATCTGGTGGGTATACCGCCTGCGCGCTATAAGAAGTTCTGGATCGGCGGAAAGCCGTAGCAGTGTCGTGGGCTGATGGCCGCCGGTGGCAGCCGTGAGAGCGTGTGTACGCTCCCACGGCCCGGCATCAAGGTTACGCATCAGCCGGAGGGCGGCCACTATTCAACACCGCGCCTCCCCTGACCGTTACTTCAACGCAATACGCACAATCTCATCCGGTGCATTGGTTGAACTGTCTTTATTGAAATCCTGCTTCAGCGTGACATAAAGCGTACTGTTATCCGGCCCAATCAGCAGACTGTTGGGGCTGGCAGTAAAGGACCAGCTGTTTTTCACCGCATAGGTGGTCGCATCCAGCTGCAGCACCTTTTTGGACTCGCGCTGGCTAATATAGATCTCATTACGGGCCGCGTTAAATTTGATGCCCAGCGCATCGCCTTCAATCCGCTTAATCACTTTGCCGCTGCGCTCATCAAATACCAGCGTCGCTTTACCTTTGGAGTCGTC
>Ga0157363_1006814_pt1 | contig 10787 bp, 8 predicted proteins | sample AttsexASBM1_FD_111477 | JGI IMG/M metagenome (GOLD analysis project Ga0157363, IMG submission 111477) | Fungus gardens microbial communities from leaf cutter ant in Ribeirão Preto, State of São Paulo, Brazil - Atta sexdens ASBM1 | ecosystem: Host-associated > Fungi > Mycelium > Unclassified ...
TATACATATATAAATATATATATATATATATATATATATATATATATATATATATATATATATTTATAAAGATGTATATATCAAGAGATTGGTCAATCATTTTCATATAATTATATCATAATTATGTGTCCTTATATAATAGATCAAATTTGAATTTGACGTTTTTTTAAAAATTGTTATACGTAAATTTTTAATCTCAGCATTTTAATTGAGCAGCGTCGATAGTTACTCCATTTTTTGGAGTTTTGCGCTGAAAATTTAAAATATGTGGGAAAAAGATCTCGAGTTTGTTGTATTGTGTTTCATTGAGAATGCTAGATTTGTCAAATGTAAAAAATTAGCATGTGGATCATTACATATATATAGATTAATATATATCCCCATATTACAAAATAAATTAATATTAAAGATTCGAGAATAATTCGGAGTATGTATATTTGTTAAAAAATTTTTGTTTAAAATTTCGTGCAATGAATTAATAAAATTTTTGTTTTACAATTAAAATGAACATGATGAAATATATATAGTTATTCGTTAAAAAAAAGCAAATGCAGTATTATTGATTAAAAGATAGATATAATACGTTAACAATGATTATATTTTATGGAAATGTAAGAAATAAGAGTTTATCGGAGTAAGCCATATTGACGAAAAACAAACTTCTAAATTATATAATTACAAGAATTGACATCGTTTTTTGTCATTTTTTAGATTTCTGTTTTATTGTTGTTATTGATAATAACAAACCTTGCATTCTCTACAAATTTTCTGTGTGCTTATTTTGCAATTATCGCTCATAATATTAATTAGGCAGTGAGCGAATTATAAAAATCTAGCTAATGACAAATCACGCATTTACCTAAGGTGTGCTTAGGCTGTGAATGTAATGGACTATTAGAGGAGTTTATTTGTACATAAATAAAAGATTTACTCTATTAGAATGGAGTGGATTAATGTAATGTAAGACAACGCTTTATGATTTCCATGTGAAATTATCAGTATACTGGATTTATTAATATATGCAAACAAAATTAACAATTGTAAACGCAGTGTACAGCATAATGTTAGTATTATAAAAGAGCTGCGATCTGCTCGTTCGCAATTTCTTTGGGTGTCATACCGTCGTTATCCGCTATATTTGATTGAGCTCCGATTGAAAGCAAATACTTCACTGCATCTACGTGATCGCAACTTACCACGTAGTGAAGGGCCGTTTGCCCGTACTGATCCCGCGAGTTTACATTCGCGCCATTCTTAATCAAGTAATCCAAGATTCCGAGATAGCCGCGATCCGCAGCCCAATGTATGGGATGCATCCCTTCCTCGTCTGGTTTGTTGACGAGCGCGGGTTCGCCACTTAAAAACTCTTGCACCTTTGCCTCATTACCCTCCTTGATCCAATCTAAGAATGTCTTATCTTCGTCATTCAATTCCGCGCTTCCATACGATAGCTTGCTAAAAACAATCCATTTTTGAGACCCGGCTTTTGTCTCTTCTTCATCCCACATCGGGTTTATTTTCTCGATTCCATGGATGTAATTTGTCATCGCGGTCTCGCGGCTCATATCTCCAAGATTCTTCCATGCTTCCCATTTGTGCTTGGCTTGCATCTGATACCAATTGGGCCGCGGGATGTCGCACGGCCCTACAGTAGCTTGTTTGTACAAACCATAAAATGCAAGCAGCTGACCTGAATCTAACTCTGACACCAACGTTTGCAGATATTTGCTAGCTCTGTTAAATGTCTCCTCTAGATCAGTCAAGGGCTCGCTTTCTAAGTCGCTCTCAGCCATCATTATCGAATTCGCGCGATATATTTCCAATTAAAAGTATAAAGTAACTAACTCTAATCAATTACTTTTTTTCTTGTATACGACTAAATCTTTCCCTTCTAAAGAATGCTTACGTTCGAGCGCGGCATTCATGCATTCCTTCTTTAAGAATATTACGTTTCCATAACCCAGATGCAAACCAGTTAGCTTATCGAATGCTATAAAAGTATTTGTCACACAACCGAACTGGGAGAAATATAGCCAGAGCTCGTGACGACTTACTGTCCAAGGAATGTTGGCAATATTAATTATGTATTTCCCGACGATCATGGTAAGAAAAAGAAATTGATTTGCTTATACCGCTCGTTGTATATTTAACAAATGTATTGTATGATCTTGCATCAATTCGTGTAAATTAATATCAGGATTTGTACCGAGATTGTCCAGTGCTATGTGCATACACGTCAATCCCCACTTATTCAGCAGATGCTCTATAGACCAATCGGCACTGCGTTCCTGATAAGTGCAAAGAAATTTCGCACAAGGATTTTGCTCCAACAAAAATGCCACAATGACCACTATATCCTCGAACACGGTAGGCTCGTAGAAACAGTCCGAACCGATGATTAAATCTAAGTGTCCAAGCGAGAACAAGTTGGACAAGAATAAGCCCCAGGTGATGCCGACGATTTGAACTTGATCCGCGACCCCGTTTAACTCACAACACCTCTTGATGTGCTGCAGAGTTCTTGGTTGACTCGCCGAATCGCTCAAAGTCACAATCGCGCCGCACTTGCTGGCGAGAATACCAGGGAGCGAAGTACCGGCTCCTATCTCCAGAACCCGCTTGCCAACCAAGTTTTCCCTGTGCTCCCAGAGATACCAGGCAAGTACAGGTGCGCAGGGCCAAGTATTGAAACTGTAATTAGCCTGCAGCAACTGGAATCAGTAAGATTCTATTGTGAAGGATGCTATACACAAAGAAAGTACTTCAAGAATGTACTTTAAGAATTTTTGATATAGAAAAGATTAAGCTGTAGTTTCATAAAATTAATGCAGAACGATATTATGTTTTCTTCATTAATGGAATTAGAATGAATCATTTTAATTTAGCTATCTCACTCATGAAAAAGAATTATGTCGAGCATTGTGATAGATACGAGCAGATATGAAATCTTGAACATGTCATTAGGCAACGTAGGAAATGTGATGATGAAAAAATAGTGTTAAATCAAGAACTGAGAATGAGAGATGTCTTAAATTAATGTGTATTAGTTTATTAAGACTAAGATTGATTTACATTAAGAATTATTTTTAATTTTATCAGAAAGATTAAAATTATTTCCTAGTTTAGGTCAGTGTATAACTATTCTATTCAAACAAAGTGAGACAGAAGATATCTAGTTCTCATTCAAAGATCACTAAAAAAAAAATAGTAATCACTAATGTTAGTAATCAATCTATTGATATATGAACCAGAATATTCACTGAAAACACCTCGACTTTATTCTAGAGATTGAAACTGTTGAAATCTATCTGCTATCTGAAGCCTAAGTTATATAACAGTCATTTTGAAAAACTCTGAGATCTTATAACAGCATAAAAATAACAATTTCTAAGGAAATACAAAATTTTATATATATATATATACAAGTAATAATAAATTGCCCTCACATATTAATGTGTGATTTAATAATCGCCAGTGTGTTGGAATAGTAATGTTGTTGACGCTCATTATAAATTCGTCAAAAATTCACGAAAAAATCTGCAGATTGACAGTTTTGAAAAAGAAAAAAAATGAATTGAACGGAATAAAAAGGTGAACGAGAAAATTTCGCAAAAATTCTCCGGAAATAATTGTAGATCAACGAAATGATTTTTCGCGGAGCGATCTAACCAAGAAGCATGTAACACCGGTAGCTTGCGCGTGCCGGAAATACTGCGGGCGTGCGAGGAACTCGCGCGCGAAGTTGTTCCCTTACCTCAGGTATGAGGATCTCCAGGCTCTCCTCGTGCTCGTCGTCTTGTGCGCAACCCTGCACCTTTCGTGATCTGAATACGAACCTTTTCACCACTTGCTCGGGCACCGCATGATCCCCATCGGACATTAGGGCGCGCGTGGGAGGTGGACTCGTATCGTGCGAAATACTTCCCTCTAAACCGGGCATCACTGACGCGCCTCTCGGCACGCACTAATCATTTCGCATCGTGACTGCGTTAATTTACGCGCCCGTCCGAATTGTTGGTATCCAGCGCGTCGCATCGAAAGGACGGGGATATGGATAGATATGGAGTATACGGACGTAGTTTTGTTGAGAGTAGTCGATAGTGGAATCGTTGGACTTCCCGCTCGATATGGCCGCACTTCCTGCCCTCATTCTCTCTCTCTCTCTCTCTCTCTCTCTCTCTTCCTCATACAGCAAATGAAATATTTATAAAATTGCACGATTTGAAATATTTCAGAAATTTTTAAAATATTTCTGTGAAACATAATTATATTCAAGAAATCAGAGCTTTAATTTGAAATTTTTTTTTTTCTTATAACATTTGTATAATGGTTCTAAAATATTTTTATGAAATGTTTTAATGTAATATTTTTTAATGTTTTAAAAATGTTTTAATGTAATATTTTTTAATGTTATAAATATTTGCGAAATATTTCAATTTCTCAAATATTTCAAAAGATGATTCACATTAATATTTCTATATTAATACATTAATATTTGCTATATGGATCCCGCATTAAAGACTTGTGAATTAAAAATAGCATAAGATCTTTAGCATCTCTTAAATTAAATTATATCACTTAAATTAAAACGCATCTAACTATCTATCAAGTATAATTAAAAGAGTTTTTACTGTTTTGCTTTAGTACATTTTATTTAGTACATATATTTAATTGTATCATGCATATCTGTATATATTACATATATTACATATAATTTCTTGTTTAAATATAACAACTACATTTTTAATTTGTATGTGTGCGTTAAGAGCATATAAATTTTTCTGCTTTCTAGCAATGAACATAGGCAACACATGTACGATTACGTACTTTCCAATTGTGATACAAACAAATCGACACGAGCATACGCTATTAAAATATTGTGTTCGACTATTTTATATCATTTCACGAATATCAAATTTTTACATTTTATTACCACTTATTTTTCTAAAAGTGATACTCTAATAAGAGGTTTTAAGATTATACTCGGATATATTCGGATATAAATGTACGAAACCTTTTTTTTTATTTCACTGTGATGATGAAATAAAAAAACTAAGCAACATTCAATATTGTGCACAGAGTATGTGCATGACTGTACATAGTGCGACACAGTAACACTGTGTGTTTTATTGCTAGAAAGCACTAAACTTATACACCAACACTTTATAGTCATAACTACAAAGTGTCTGAAGAAATTTACACAACATTTATACAGCTTTCGTATTTATATAGTAACTTATTCGCGACATCCGTAGCTTCTTTAAGATTTATTAATATCTCAACAATAGTTAATCCGAAATCAAAAGCTGTTCCCGGTCCTCGGCTAGTTATGAGATTGCCTGTAAAATTATTATCAATATCAATGGGAATAAAATACAGAAATTAAATTCTTAAAGATTGTTAATTGAAAATTATTAATATCATAATAAATGTATGGTAAATCAATTATTACCATCAACCACAACATTCTTATCATCCTGATAGTCATAGTAGTCGCACAGATCTCTTTTCATACTTGGGTAAGAGGTGATTCGTTTTCCTTTGCCAATATTATGCATTTTTAAAGCTGTAGGAGCTGCACAAATAGCTGCTATTAATTTGTTCTCCTTGTCCTGCTTTTGTAACAATCTCCCAACTTCCTCCGACTAACAAGACAAATTTTATTAGCTACACTTTACATCATAATAAAATCAGACACTGTCAAACTTACAGATGTAAATGTCTTAGCTCCACCGAGACCACCAGGCAAAACAACAACATCATAACTCTTCTCCTGAGCATCCCTAAATAGAACATCTGTGCAGATCTTGACGTCGCGGCTGCATTTCACGTATTTGCTATCCTGTACACCAGCTGCAATAACTGTGATCTATCCAAACATATTTCAATATAGAACATCTTAATTTTTTTTCATTTAGAATATCTTAATTTTTTCGCTTGTCTTTGTCCAAATTTTAATATTGTTGATATTGAGTTTCAATAATGAGCAAGTTATTACTGTTTATCTTATTTCAATATAGCTATTCGAGTATGTTAATTCATTTAATTAAAATCTTTTGTTCTTAAATAGTTGTAAATTGATATATAAAATTGATATATAATTGAAAACAATCATCAAGAAGCTCTTATTTTTATCAAGAAATACAAGCAATATTTAAAATATTTAAAAACAATCGCCAACAAAACACACAATTTCTTATTAAAAATTGATTAAAAATTACATAAATAAAAAAAAATATATAATATATATCTCATTCATTTTCTACAACACATGATATTATTCGAAAATTATTTTATAGTTGCTTCCAAAAAAATGGAAATATAAAGAAAAAAGAAAAAAATTCCTTTAAAATTAATAGTTATTATACTAGAATTATATTTCAAAATTAATATTACAAAATTTTAATGATTCAAAATATTTAAAAATTTAAATTCATTTTTTGGAAAAAAAATTAGTTTTTCTAAAATGTATTATACAATTATTACAAATGAGCAATGTATGTGTACATATATGTATATATATGTATACATGTATGTGTATGTATATTGGTATGTGTATGTATATGTCCAATTTGATAACACAAATCAGCAAAAATGTCGTTTTATTTTCTGTTAATCACTAAAGTGCTAAAAAAGATAAAATGTTTCGATTTGCATTACTAAATAAGAAGCATTCATTGTGTATAATACATCTTGTAATTTAATTCTTGCGAAGAATCTAGAGAGTATTATAAGACAGAGGATAATTGATCATTTTGGAGTGTCATATAAAAAAAATACCGACAACGTCAGACAATGAAATGTAATCCTTTCAGAACAATAAAAAAATATGGAGAAATAATCATGCATATATGTTGTTTATTTTCTGCCAAAGAATCAATCGTCCTAAGTGACGTACTCCGGCGCGCCGTAAAACGTCGATAGTTATCACAGCCTCCATTTCCTCCGTTCCATCAGCGAGCAACACCAATGCAGTTTTCACTTCGTTCTTTACATTTGCCATTACGTATATACGTATTCTACGGAAATAACGTCAAACTTCTACTTTATTCGGGTAAAGATGATGAATTCGAGAAAAAGAGAAGTCGAGAAAAGTTGTATTCGAGGAAGTCTGTTCAAATTGTGATTCAACGTCACAACAACCACACGTTGATCTGACCAATTACGTTTCATGATGTAAATAAATTTTCATGAGGATGAACCATGATTGAGCAATGAGCGCGTTAAGATACATTTTCAACTCAAATCAATAACCGTTTCAGCGACAAAAAGAATTACGTGGCCAAAATTGATGAATATCAAACATTCAATTTTGATCAAGTGATATTTTTTGTCGTTAATGGCAGGTGAAAGCATTGAGCAGCTCATGAAAATGTATCTTTATACAAACACGCTAAATTTAAATTATTCTGATTGGTCGATCTTCATTATATTACTTCTCCGAGATTTCAATTTCGTTCGATTTGAACAATTTAGACGCTCAAAAGAAACGTAAAACAAATATAGTGTTCGTTTTAACGTTCATAACGTTCATAATGCTTTAAGCGTCGTTTCATCCTTGTTTAGTAAATATTAAACAAGGACAATTGATCACAAGCGTGAATGGCAAAACGAACGCAGCCACTAGACGCGCTGAAAATTCAAATTAAACACCTTGATTTTTCGAAATTCCGATTGTCACGTGGACTCACCCTAAACGCTTAATCACGTGAGCGAACAAACCGAACGTAGCTGTAACAATTTCCAATTTGACCTCCTATACCGCGCATTTCATTGGTCGACACATTAGTCAACGCAGCAATAATCTCGACACAAAATTCATCCGGAAAAACTTATATAAGACCTTAAATAAAAACCAAAGATATCTCAAACGAGCTTTATAAATGATCGAATAGATAGGAAACGAGATAATAATAAGCAGAGCAAGGACAATATGCTTTTCAAGGTCGTCGAAATTTAAATTTCAAAGTCGCGGGCGAAATCGGCACTGGTTTTCGAGTACGGCCAGTCGCGTCGCTACCGTGCGCCGCACTATGGCCGTCGCGTTCGGATGTTGTGGATACTGAACTTGGGCAGGAGGTACGTAAAGAATCGCGGCAGCCGTTGCCGTCATTATCATTGTCATCGCCTCCATCAAGTAAGGGGCCTTTCCTCGCGTGGAGTCGCACCAGCCCTCCGCACTCGTCCAACCGCGCTCGCGCGCGCGTTGGCCGCCCTGCAATCATCACACGGAGCGCGTGAGGTGCGAGGCGCGATCGTCTTCGGAGGAACGATGACGCGTGCACATCGCTGAGGGAGGCTGCCGCCGGAGCGCGGAGACGAGTGAGCAGGGGTGAGTTCGTGGAGTCAATTTGGAGGATCCCCCGCGGGGCCACCTGGGGCCACCGCGCCGTGTGTATACGTGTGGACGCGACGCGACAATCGCGTCGAGTCGATCCGATCTCGATCGCGCGTGACAATAATCGCGAGCGTGCGCGCGCGCGCGCGCGCGTTCGCTCGTTCACGCGACGCATTTGCGAAGAATTTTTCATACCTCCGCCGCGAGAAATTCGAAATCCGTGATCGAGAATCATGACTTTGACCGTCGCGATCGTCCTCCTTGTCGAAGGCATTCGAGCTTGCGCGCTTGTTAATTAGCCTGTTTGCCGCTTTCACCGTGACTCAAGACCACGAAGGAGAGAGAAAGAAAGAGCATGTGTGTGCGCGTGTCAGTGTGTGAGAAAGAGAAAGAGAGAGAGAGAGAGAGAGAGAGAGAGAAACATAATGTGAGACGTGTAGGTAGTAAAATTCTTTGAATTATATATTATATAATTCAATATGTATAAAATAATTTTGTGTAATGTACATATAATTGAATTATATATTATATAACAGATTATACAGACTGATCTTCTATTTTTATAAATTACTTTATATTAGTGATCTAGAAATATATCTATCGCGATTTATTTCTTATTATTTATTTCAGTTTGTAGACCTTAAGAGGAATCGGTTGGGGTAGATATCTTGCATTTGTGCTTTGCATCAGGAAATTTTTATTTCGAGCATAACTAATGTAACTTAACTAATGTAACTTATATTGGAATTTTATCAACCTGACTCGAGGATATTCATCAACACGTACAATAGATTCCTTGATATTGAACAGTTTTGAAACGACAACCGCTTTCCGTATGTTTTCATTTGATACCAGCAAATCAGTAGTATGCAAATACGCTAGGTTTACACTAAGGCTGTAAAAAATTATCAAGAGTTCCATTACATTATCTCTGTAAATAAGGCGCCAATGCATACATGTAGTTTTCTTATCTTTTACAAAGATACCGAGGCGAGCATGTTAGCAGTATATGTTTTTGCCATATCGTCTTTCAATCATATTGATGGCATAACTATACGGTTCAGGGGGTGGATGATAGGAATTTACTGAAAATCCAAGATCAAAGCCATTCAAAACGCTGGAGAAAGACGGAGGAGCTTCGGAGGAGGGGGAGATGTCTGCTGGCACCCAGGGCGAGATTCGGGTTGGCCCTTCTCATCAGGTTTGCCATATATATCTTGAAAAACTTTCTTGCTAATTAATTGTTTTGCACAATGTGCCTATCTCGAGGCTTGCTATTAGTATAAACATTTGTTGTAAGGTAAAGGGCATGTGTGGATACAATCTCGAATCATCATTCTCCCCACATTAATCGATCATTGTTATGTAATCATTTTATATGTATAATTATTACAATTTTATGAGTGCTTTCCATTTTGTAATTCAAGTCGACACAAATGTTCTATTTTCTTTTGTATTCCAGTAAGTAACAAAGAACGACACTTCTGATGATTTATTGTCACCGAATGAAAAACAATCTATGTATGGACTAAAAGCCTTTTGTGTCTTATTACAAAGGAGAGACAAAGTCTTGCATAACGCATAATGCATAAGAAAACAAACCGTTACCAAACTTATACCTGTTTCCATCAATGTAGATTAACTTTAATCTTGGCTCAACTTAATCTTCATTTTTTTCTAATCTTTAGAAAAAGATAAAGAGCAAGTAGAACCGAGATTAAAGATAAGGTTTGTTCTTTTTCGAAGAATTCTGAAGTAGTTCTCAACTAGTATAATAAGTTAGAGTGAAAAACTATACTGTCTCACTCTAACTTATTGCATCAGTGTACATCAGTTCAGAACTTGGGGTGGAAAAAAAATAAATCTTTAATCTATATCTATGGAAATGAGCATGAAAATCCTTCATTTCCTTCTTTTTTATGAAATGAAAGACTTTGACCGGTTGATCTTTTCATGTTATGTATCGTAACACATGCTAATCTGTATAATCCATGGATTAAGTGATTAGAATCATTAGCTGTCTTGAAAATAATATACAATTATGAGAAAAGCCATTTGTGCACCTACATTAGAGAGATAATTGCGTTTCTTATTGCATCAAGTAAAATGTAATTCTCCAGTTTTAAAGTGACAGATTGTTTCTTGAACAAAGAAAGATTGTGAGGATCTTCACACGCTCTTTACATCAATGAATCAAATAAATATAAACAAATGTAAAAAGAACTGCTCGTTCGCGCGTATACGTGGCATACATGTGTATATATGTATACACATGTTTAAGCAGATACGCACGCGCGTACGGATGATTCGAAAAGTAATGCAGAAAAATGTACTACACATACACACACACATGTATGTAATCTAATCTGAAAAATATGAAGTACGCGGATCAGTCTTAAAGTTTCTCAACAATAAGACCGATAAAGTATGTACCCGGGATCGGCATATA
>Ga0157363_1006815_pt1 | contig 10785 bp, 3 predicted proteins | sample AttsexASBM1_FD_111477 | JGI IMG/M metagenome (GOLD analysis project Ga0157363, IMG submission 111477) | Fungus gardens microbial communities from leaf cutter ant in Ribeirão Preto, State of São Paulo, Brazil - Atta sexdens ASBM1 | ecosystem: Host-associated > Fungi > Mycelium > Unclassified ...
TATTCTTCCGCTGGCTAGTAGGACAAGATTTCACCGTGAAATCCTGAGAAACGTTCTGCCCTGTAGGCGCAGCAGTAGTCCCGCGGCCCTCCCTCTAAATCATACGAGTTGTCTGCTGACGATGAATACCTCCGTGCCATGGCAGAGACCCCCGGGCGCGAGAGAACCAGGGGTTCCGCAGGGCTTGTTGCGATCGTGTCGGCAATTCCGCTACTGAACGCTGCAAACTCTTGGTTTATCTATCGTGTTTGCGGATAGACTTTAACCAACTTTGCCAAAAGTTCGATTAAAGATGAGAGCATCCAAGTTTGCAACAATTTGCAACAAATGGCTAAACGGTATGGCTCCAACGGTATATCTAACATACAAATTCAAATTTTTGGTAATCGAAAAATATGAAGAAAATAAAAGTCTCTTGTAGGATAAACTTGCGTAAAGCGGTGTCTACCATGAGATTTTAAGGCGTAAAACTTAAGCTTTAAGCCATAAAAAATAGACTGATCTCCTCACATTCGACTGTGATTGATAATTTCTCACAACTTAACACTCAAAGCTTAAATTTTACACCTTAAAATCTCATTGTAGACTTAAGATGGCCATTCTTCAAAATACAAAAAATACATATTTTAAAATATTTTTAGGGATGGAATTTTATAGTTCTTTTTCTTATATATCTATGAGATGTATATTTTTCTCTATTTTCTATTATTTTATCTGTATTATAAATTAAATTAAGGTTTAAGCTTACAAACAGCATTATTGTCGTCTCATCTTTTAAAGTGCTACTTTAAACTACATTGCATTCACGTTCATAAATTTGTACAATCTTGCACAGTCAATAAAGCTTATTATTATTAATATAAAGCTTATTATTATTAGTACTTATATCTGATGTATTTTGCTGCAGGAAAAATAGAAAATCTGTATCCTCTGTTTTTTTCGTTTAATTCTTGTAGTTGTAACATGTGGTTAATACCTGACATCCGTCTTTAATCCAGTACATAAATCTATACTTCGGACTGTGATCCTACCGGAATTAAACACGACTACGCAAAAACTGTATAATACATCTTTATATTCATAAGGAATTAATAGTAATAAAGCGGATCTCTCATGGAGACTTTCTAAATTAGGATTTATATTCGGGGCGGAGTTTTCGAAGTTAAAAGCTGAATTCCGTAGCAGCCAGTAATAGAGTAAAGAAGAAATCGCCATTCAGTGTATCTCGACTACGATAAAACGCTTAATGGGCGTATCACGGCAGTGATATTTGCGACATAAATAGCCGAAAGCTTTCTCGTCGTAATCACTAGATAATAGTACCACGACACGAAATAGAATTTCAAGAAAGCCTGCCGTGATAAAATCCGAATGCCTACGGCCGCTTTTGCTTGCCTAGTTGTAACAGACTGGTTTCGCTTAAGCCTGTAAAGATGAATCAACAGGATCCTCAACGAGAACGGAATTCAAGGATGACAACATCTTTAAATCCAGCATTAAACTTTAGATTTTGTTACGAGATACTGAACGACAAAATTTTGCGTTTGTATTCTAATTGAATTCTAATCAAATAAATTTGACATTAACGATGCAACATTTGTAAAATTGCCAATAGATATGGTCGACACGTGACGAAAATATAATGTAGGAAATAAAATACGTACCTCTGCTGCTCGATTTAGAAGCTTAATGACAGTATTGTGTGCAAAATATTCGTGAGACGATTGTTAAAAAGCTATATCAAGCGAGTTGTTATCCTTTTGTATAGAAACGTGATCATGCTACAAATCAGCTAATTGATGATGCATTTGTTGCTTTATCTATTGCAAATAGATGTGTATTTTCTATAGATATTTGATTTATGATCGATATGAGAATATTATTCATTAAAATAGTATAGAATTTTATATAATAAAGAATTAGAAATTATGATTATGGTAGAAGTTATCAAATTTCATTAGATTAACACTAAAACTATCAGTTTCTTACTCACCAAAAGGATCAAGCAAATAAATTACTTTAATAAACTTTGAAAATAAAGTGATACAAAACCAAAAATATTTCATAAATATAAAAGTTATTTTGATTATGGAAAAATAAAAAGTTTCGAAATCCTTTTTACACAAAAAATACAATAATCTAAAAAATAATCAGTACTTCTAATATTAAACTAATGAGATTTTATTTAATTAAACTGCAGTACTGTGTTTTATTTCCGATGCTATAACAGATATACATATATTTTTTAATTGAAATTCAGTAATTAGCTAAAGAGTTAACTAAAAATAAGCAAAATATAGCGATGCATAGGTATTCGAATAGACGGGATGATGGACCTGCAATTACGGGCGCATTGGTATCGATCGGTCCATAATAGCGTCGTGTCGAGATATACGATCTTAAAATGAGATATAAAGCCGAAACGCGCGGACTCATATCGGTCCATAAACCGACGCTCATTCGCAGACCTGTTTTTGCATAGCGCCGTAAAATTGCTGACATATTATTCGACGTAAAGCATTACGCGCGACGGGAACGCGAAAAGGTATAATCAATAACTGTTTAGCGCTGCGGGGCGATACAACAATATATTTACACGGTCCATTCTGGATGGACCATTATTCAAAGCCAGATAAAAATGTGAATAATTACGATGAACAAAGATAATTATTCTCATTGAAAGAAAAAAAAAAGAGAGATCGTGTCATTTATAGTCATTAAACACGTAAGGTCGTTTCTTTAAGAAGGTTTTTTGCAGATCATGTTCGAGCAATAAAATTGACGAGTACGATTAAATATAATCGCGAAATGCCTTTTTTGCTATTTCTGTCTGATATCGTCCTAATGATGTATATTTGCGGCGATGCTCGTTACAAGATTGTCGAGTTTTGAAAAGCTTGAAAATCATGGAGAAAGAGTGATAAAAGCGCGTGCGGAAGCGCAATAATCGCACGGGACCCGGATCCAGCATCTCCGTGGCTCGTAAACCGTAACTTACAATCCAGGACACGAATTTCGGGCCTTCTACTTGGCTCCTAAGCGGAATCCAGGTGCACAACAGGGGGTCCCGTCGGAGCGCGAGAGGACCGCACGCGGTGAGCTACACAATGAAGAGTCGTCCACCCCGTGTCTTATTATCCGTCTATCTTCTTTGAATTGTTTCGCTACGCTTCGCTTTCATTCTCGATGGACCATCTCACTCCGAAATCCGAGACTCTTCTCTCCTTTTCTTTATCCCTTCTTCTCGGCTGAATCCATGCCAGCGATTCCGCTCGTTGCAATTCTCTTCGGAGAAGTATGCTATCACAACGATATAATTCGCTCGAACTTATAACTGTCTAGACAAGAAGAGATATCGTGACACGAAACTAGATATATGTGGCGAATCGCGGTTTAGATTTCTTCATGTGCAATCTATTTTAAACTCTGCGAGCTTAATAAGATGAGATTTCGAGAAGCGCATTATAAATGATGATGGAGCGTTATCTAATATTGTTAACAATTTTTATTATATATAGAATTTTAAAGGATCGAAATAGAATTACGACGAGATTTCTAGATTTTAAACTTAGACAAGATTCTAGATTACGCTAAATCTAAAATTATAACGTATTAATTACGCTTTCTCTTCTGTGTATTTGCACTAAAAGAAAAGATTAGTTGAATATGGCACAGCATCTTTAATTGGTTGCAGCAATCAATTTTTGGTTGCGTTAGCCCATTGAAATCCTATATTGACATTGCGGATTATAGACTAACGCAACGAAAAATTAGCTGCTGCAGCCAATTAAAACTGCTATGTCATATTTTATCATCTAATTTGCTGCACCAGCTAATCCTTTTTTTTTTTTAGTGTATATGAATTTGAGCGTGCATGAGTATTGTGTGTGAGCATGTTGTATGTTTCGTAATAATAATATGATGGATTTTAAACTTAAATTGTGAGCTTCACTTCGCCTTTAGTTCAATTACCGGCTTTATATAGTAGCAATTTTCTAGTGCAGCCTTTACGTGTGTTATTCTGTCATTCTTCTTTGTTAATTTAAATCTTTACATTATATAATTTACAGTATTATTATTATTATTATTATTATTATTATTATTATTATTATTATTAAAACTTTCTTGCAATTGGCATATTATATGTTCTTAATTGTAAAAGTTATTTCTCTTAGTTTTCCACCTTAATCATTGCCCATTTCTAAACTTTCGAGACTGTGTTTTCATCATAAATCGAATCGAGTCTTCGGATTTTGCGTTTCTACTACAAAATTGTCGAAGTTACTCAAAGGCGTCATTATTATTAATAACCAAGCTGTTGAAAATGGCTTCGTTAATCAGTCTTTCTGACGTAACGGTTGGATCCCAATTACATCCCAACTACCTCCAATTCTCGCCTCTCTATAGAAATCTTCTCCTCTATACAGGGAATAACTTCCATAGGGAGGGAAACACATTTCTGAGCCCTTCTCCGCTCGTACGTTCCCTGCTTCGACGAACCCTACACGCCCGTATCCAGATCCGCCCTTCCCGCCTCTCTGGTCTCTTTCTGAAATACTAGCTAACGGAATCACGTAGGTGCCCGTAGATAGTAATGGCTCTCGAATCTGCACTTACAAAGTTCGAGTAAATCAGGCTCAAATGACTCTATCTTACCGTTAATGTTGCTTATTTATTAACATTCTTATTTATTTGTTAATTAATAATAAAATTTGATAGTCCAACACACAGTTTGTACCTTTTATTTTATCCTACCTAATAATTTTCTATATACAATTCAATCGAAAGAAGAATTATTTATCCTATTTTATAATAAAACGATAAGATCAGCTTAATATGAAAATTGTCACGAGACATCCTGCTTTGCATTGAACAGAATACTCCAGCGTTTACTGCATTTAACGCACGGTATCATACAAGCTTGCTAATGTTACGCGCGAGCGTATCAGTTCCATCGCTAGAGCCATACATACGACCACGTGGGCGGTGCTTTATCGTGTGTTCTTTTCACGCGAGATTTACGCCGTCGACGACAATGAACTCGTTATCCCGTGGATTCCGTGCCGGTGGGATTTCCGATTACACGCGCGTCCGCCCCAAGGCCGATTGCGCCGCGATCGCTGGTTCTCTTAATGTTGATCGCCTTCTATGATATCGAGTGATCAAGCTCATGTTGTCAAGATCGATACGATCGCGAGAGTTTCAGTTACTTGGTAGTGCGTGAATTCTATCTCTTTCTCCAAAGCGATCGAATGATAAACGCGAGTGCCATTCCAGACTTTCTATTAAGTCGAGTTTCTATTAATGAAGAACAAATATGTGTTTGTGCTCTCGGTTGTATAAATATATTTCTTAATCTTTAATACACACGATTGAGTCGTTCGTGCCATGAATGATTTTTTTTCTTCGAAAAGCTAGACAACTAGTAATCAAACACTCACTGAGAAAAATGGTCTGATTAGATTAAATAATAATTCTGGTGGAAAATGGACGAATCAGAATTTTCTGGTTAAATCTGCTAGAATTCTAGTTGAGAACTAGAATTCTGATTAATATAATTATTCCGGTAAAAATAAGAATTCTAATAGATCTAGTAGACCAGAAATATTGTATTAATCAGAATTCCGGTTATCTCAACTAGTTTCTAGTTAACTAGTTTTATTATCTAGTTGAGATTAGAATTCTAGTAGAGATAATTAGAATTCTAATAAATTTAACCAGAAAATTCTAATTCGTCCATTTTTAACTAGAAATTTTTTTCAGTAATTATTATATTTCAAGTAATTATAATAATTATTATATACAATTTTTTTAAAATACACAGTCTTATAAATCATTTCTAAAGATGTTGAAGTATATATAAAGCTCACTTAATAATTTTTATATATTTGTTAAAGTGATGAAGATCCGGGACACATTGTGACTCATCGTGGGTAATAAAGGACTGAAAAATCGTCATAAAGATAAAAAGATTATATGTTACACTATTTGTTTAATACTGTTTATAATTATTTTGTTTTTAAAAGGGACAGAAATAAATAGATCAGGAAGAGTTTCTAAAGGCTAGGAAATACGGTACTTCAGCTTGCGATTATTGCGAAATGTACGAGACATTAATTGGAAGATTTAATGGTACTTCAATATACAAAGCTAAGCATGCTGTCTGTCAAATTGTATTGCTCGCGATACATCGGGATTTTCACTCTCGTGCACCAGGACATTTTATCTGATGTGCTTTACATCAATGCACCGCGATAAACGTCGGAAATAATCCATGCCTTGACTATCACGTAATGCAAACACGACTGGTGGATTTGAATATTATGCAAGTCGTTATGTTCACCCATCATATAAAGTGATATATCTGTTTCATCTGAGTAAATCTTTTACAATAGAATTACTAGTCTTTGTGCACATAATCATATTTGTATAAATAGTATATTATCTGAAAAGATAAAATAAATTTTAAGGACATACAGCGTAAAGTTCCAGCTGTATTTAATTTATAAGTGAAAATTAGATTAATAAGAACAAATCAAATAAATCCTACTTTCAATCAAAGTGGATCTTGATGCTTAATAACATATTCATATATATATTTATAAATTTCATTTTTTCAGTTCTATAAACTGTGCACCAATTTAATTTATCAGAGTTGAAATAATAAAAAATTGAAGCGCTGGAAATAACCATCACAATTATTATTTGATCGTCAAGTAATGATGCTAATAAGCATCTTAAAACATTGCAAATTATTTAAATTAACGATTAAATCAAGAGCCAAGTGTTTGGAAAACAATCCTGTCTTATTATGTAATAATATTCTGAGCAACAATAAGTTAAACAACATAATAAGAAGTTGATACAGCAAGTTAAACGTCAAACGAAATTGTTCGCGTTTATCTACTGATAAACACGAAATTCCAATAAACTGTTCTTTAAGAACGGTACATCGCGCGAGATAAATTCTGAAGATGAATATTAATCTCGATAATGTTTTACTCTTCGTTAGCTAGAGCCTATTAAATTCGCTCCACATGGTACAGTACATCTCCAGTATAGTAGAACTCTATTCACGTTCACCTCTAAGAGTCTTTCAATTTCGCAAAATGCATTGTGCGCAGTAATACAATGCCGCAGAGAGCTCGCGGATAATCTCTCCTGCTGGATTACGTTCTCTATCTCGTATTTCTCTTATCCATCTTTTCTGGTCTCTCAACGGTACATCATGTGATTAAACTTCTTGCTATTAATATCTCAAATCTATTTCCACGTTTCGGATTTCAATCACTGTCCTTACAATCAATGCAAAGCGCTTTTAACTAAAGCTAAATCTTCTATTATATCTCTAAATTATATGATCAATAAAAATAATCGATGTAATGAAAATGATAAGTTCTTCGATTATACATTTTCGTGTGTTTGCATGAATTTATTATTACAATTAACAATGCGATAATAATGAAAAAATCGTTACATCGTTACGTCGTTATGTAGTGAGGGCAACATTTTTTTAACCCTTCGTTTGCAATCATTTTTTAAATATTTTTTTAACCCTTTGTTTGTAATCTACATTTTTCAGCCCAAATATTTTATTGTCTAGATTTTTAAAAAATATAAAAAAAAATTCAGGGTTACTTTTCAACATCTCTCGCAAGATATTTCTCCACGTAACAAAATATTTTAGGAGAGGGAAAAATTTGAGAGTAAAATTTCGCGTACTAAAAAAGATTCAAATTGTAGACGGAAGATTAAACACGTTGAAATAATCATTTTGTAGTTCTGTCTTTCTAATACATTTAATTCGTAGCGATTTAATTACGTGTTCCTTTTAGTTTCAACATATGCCGCTTTACGGAACAGTCACTCGTCACGGAAATGGGCGCCTTCGTAGAAGCAGTTTGCACTGGCAGTGTCAACGATGATCGCGACAAGCGAGAAATGGCTTAGGCAGCGCAAAGGCCGGGAGGCACGGATGGTATGAGGTGCGAAGTTACGGATACATGGAACCGTATTCGCGTCGGGTGACGTGGGACGAAAGGAGACATGGCAAAAGGATGTCTCGAAGTGGCGAAGAGAAGAAAAGAGAAGGCGGAGAGAAGCACGAAGAGTCGGAGAGGAGAGAAGTTGCTATTTATGCGTCTGGCTCGAGTTCCAGCGAGGGAATCACGGTTGGCTAGGTGGTACGTTTATTAGGTGGAGTGGTCAAAAGATGAGAGGCTCTTCTAGAGGAAGAAAGGGCGCACGAACACGTGAAAGGGCACCCACGTGGGCCGCTCGCTTGCCTGGTGTGACGGGTAGATAAAGGCTAACTTCCACGACCTAGAATCGACGTTCCTTCCAGGACGTCAAGGAAATTCAAATGAAGGCGAACGCACGGCCCTTCCACCTTTTCCATCCTCGCTGACCTCAGCGATTTCCGAGCTTCTCCACGTCAAGGGAAATAGAAAATGATAGTATTCTTATGGTCCATTGGGAGCAAAGAGATGGGACTCTGTAACGTTCTATAGAATTTGATGAAACATTTCATTATGGACTGAGAAAAAAGTCAAAATATTCACATGACAACATCTTCTTCGATACTTGATTATAAAAAAAATTTGACTGTGATGATAAAATGTACATTTCTGTGAAATACATCTCATTAATTGTAAAAAATAAAATACAATAGATGATTTATTTGCTAGAAAGAAAATTTTATTTCGCCGTACTAAGATAAGTATTTATTTCAATAAATATTATACCTCACAGATATAAATTTTTAAATATCTTTCTCTCGGTGTATCTTAAAAAAATTATATGGCTATCAATATTCAGTGCTACAAAAATATTGGATAGTATTATGGTTTGTTTGATATTGAAATTTATGTATGAGCTTGTTGTATATAATTATTTTAAAAATATGAAGTTTTGGTAAAAAAATTGAAAAATATCTACATCATTATTTTGAATATATTATTTCTGCATTTAAATGATATATACTTATTCAACTGGTGTTAGCTCTCGAGGGATTTAGTCGAGACTTAGAGTTCGTAATAAATAGCATTTCTCTCTTTCTCTCTCATTTTATTTCTCTCTCGCTTTCTCTCCGTTTTGCCCCTCGCGGTCGTCGCAAACAACAAGAGGTGAATTAACGCAGGGCTGGTTAATGAGCAAAGCATTTTAACCTGTCTGCGTGACATACTCTAAAAGTAAGAGCAACTCTACAAACCACGAAACCTTGTGAGATCTCACAGATGAGATTGTGTTTAATTAAGTGATGCAAGTCTAATATTGAGAATGCGCATACGGTAGAAAAATGTAATTCATACTCGCGATTTTTACAGTTACCTCAGTCCATATCTCGTAATATAAAAAAATGTGGGTGTTTCCAATAAAGTTCACCGAAAATCATTATTTCACAGAAAACTTAACCTGACATTTTAATAACTAAGATAAAAATATGTAGCATGATTATTAAAGTGGAACTTATATTAAACTTCAGTTAACAATAAGAGTTTAAATTGTAATTTTTTAAATATTCTAAATTAAGTTTAATAAAGAAAACTATATATATATAGTATTATATATATATATAGTATTATATAACGAAATATATATTATATATATTTCAAAGTTTTTTTAAATGACAGACACAATTATAAAAATAACGTTACAATATCTGAAATTTGTCGTATTCCGTTTTAGTTAGATTATAATACAAACAAAGTCGACAATTAATCGAGAAAAACTAATTCCAAGAGCTACAGCAAATGCATTATGAACGAATTGATATTTAACTACTCGCAAATGCAAGAATATGCTGACAGATTTAATCGATTAAAACTGTGGCTTCTCAAAAGCCAAAGAGGAGACTCTGAATTTACATATTTACTAAAACAGTTCTACGGTAACTGTACTATCTTCAGTAAACATATGGTAAAGCGTTCAAAGATACGCGAGCGCAAACATGCAACTTCTTAGAGAAGAGGACATCACTGAAAACGCCTACGGCAACACTTGTTTGTCGTTGCGGTAAGTTTCATCGTGCAGAAAAAGAAAGAGAACGTATGTGAGAGCGAGAAATGTTAAAAAAATATATACAATTTACACTGTTAAATTTATAATACCAAATTGTACTCTGTTATTTTTAGGGAGTTATTGATTTTAGGGAGTTTTTGATCATTTTTCTATAAGTCGTCATTGTTCTTACTTAATATATCGTTAATTTAATTAAAACGAATAAACGATTTAACTAAAAAAAAATATATAATTTATAAAAATATATAATAAAAAAAGTATTAAATTTGACTCAAATTTAGCTTATTATTTAAATATATAGTTATTATTATATGTTGTTTATTGTGAAACTGACCATAGAAATGGATTGATTTCCATTTTGACACATGAAAGATTTGAATGAAAGATTTGATTGAAAATGTTATTTAACTTAAGAGATTAGGTCACCATTATCCCTTTAATATAATATATAACAATGTAGTTCAATCGACGCTTCTGGTGAATTACGCAGACGTTTCACAATAAAGTATAACTCGAACGAATATGTACTTATGATGTCAACTACAAAATACGTAAAGATCAAACATTACCGTGTTAAGTTATGAATGATTGACGTGTGTGGATCAATTTTATCTCGTTGCTACGCGAAAACTCGCGAATAACGGCTTGAATGTGTCTGCAAATTAAGTTTATTTTATATGTTTAACTTATTTTAGTATTTTTTATTTTAAGAATTTTTTTAGAATTATGTGAGAATTTCTGTAAAATATTGTCGGTGTCAGATGA
>Ga0157363_1006816_pt1 | contig 10785 bp, 10 predicted proteins | sample AttsexASBM1_FD_111477 | JGI IMG/M metagenome (GOLD analysis project Ga0157363, IMG submission 111477) | Fungus gardens microbial communities from leaf cutter ant in Ribeirão Preto, State of São Paulo, Brazil - Atta sexdens ASBM1 | ecosystem: Host-associated > Fungi > Mycelium > Unclassified ...
ATCAGTTCGAAGGCGAACACCGGACGCTCCAGACCCAGGGTCTTGGCCAGTTCCGGGTGCAAGGCACCGAGGTAACCGACTTCCTGGCCGTCACGTTCGATACGTGCCGTCTGGCCCGGGTGCAGCGCCGGGTGCTGGCCTGGCACGAACGTGAAGGCGTCCAGCGCACACGCGTGACCGAGCACGGCCTCGACATCGGCCTTGACGTCGAAGAAGTCCACCGCATCGCGCCCGTTGGCCCAGCCTTCGGGCAGACGGCTGCCGGTGACCACGCCTGCCAGCATGGGTTGCTGCTTGAGTTCACCCAGCTGACCGACGAAACGCAGCCCGCTTTCGAACAGGCGCACGCGGTCCTGCTGACGGTTGAGGTTGTGCTGCACGGCCTTGACCAGACCAGGCCACAGCGAGGCGCGCATGGCGGCCATGTCGCTGGAAATGGGGTTGGCCAGCAGCAGGGGCTCGACCCCTGGCGTGAACAGCTCGAACAGCTTCGGATCGATGAAGCTGTAGGTGATCGCTTCCTGATAGCCGCGGGCGACCAGCAAACGACGCAGGGTCGGCAGCTCGCTGCGCGCTTCACCCCGTGCTTGCGGAGCCAGGCGTGCCTGCGGGTAGCGGACAGGCAGGCGGTTGTAGCCGTACAGGCGCGCCAGTTCTTCGATCAGGTCCACTTCCAGGCTGATATCGAAGCGGTGGCTTGGTACCTCGACGGTCCACTGCCCTTCCCCGCTTGCACGGGTCGTCAGACCCAGGGCGTTGAGCAGTTGCTCGACCTGCTCGGCCGGCATCTGCATGCCGAGCATCTGGTCGATGCGCTCGGCGCGCAAGGTGATCGGGGCAACCGAAGGCAGGTGCTGCTGGCTGACGCTTTCGATGATGGGGCCCGGCTCGCCGCCGACGATCTCCAGCACCAGGGCCGTGGCGCGCTCCATGGCTTCGCGTGCCAGTTGCGAGTCGACGCCCCGCTCGAAGCGGTGCGACGCATCGGTGTGCAGGCCGTAGGAACGGGCTTTGCCGGCGATGGCGATCGGGTCGAAGAAGGCGCTTTCCAGGAACAGATCGCGGGTGCCGGCACTGACGCCGCTGTGCTCGCCACCCATCACGCCGGCGATCGCCAGGGCGCGAGCATGGTCGGCGATGACCAGCGTGTCGGGGCGCAGGCTGACTTCCTGGCCGTCGAGCAGGACCAGCTTCTCGCCGGCTTCGGCCATGCGTACACGGATGCCGCCGTTGATCTCGGCCAGGTCGAAGGCGTGCAGGGGCTGACCCAGTTCGAGCATCACGTAGTTGGTGATGTCCACGGCCGCATCGATGCTGCGCACGTCGCTACGGCGCAGGCGCTCGACCATCCACAGCGGCGTCGGGCGGGACAGGTCGACATTGCGGATCACCCGACCCAGGTAACGCGGGCAGGCATGGGGGGCGAGCACCTCGACCGGACGGACCTCATCGTGTGCGACGGCGACCGTCGGCACGTCGATGCGGCTGACCGGCACGTCGTACAGCGCACCGACTTCACGGGCCAGACCGGCCAGCGACTGGCAGTCGCCGCGGTTGGGGGTCAGGTCCACTTCGATGCTGGCATCGTCGAGGTTCAGGTAGGCACGGATATCCTCTCCCACTGGCGCGTCGGCAGCCAGTTCGAGCAGGCCATCGTTCTCTTCACTGATCTGCAGCTCGGCCGCCGAGCACAGCATGCCGAAGGACTCGACACCGCGCAGCTTGACTTTCTTGATCTTGAAGTCGCCGGGCAGCTCGGCGCCGATCATGGCGAACGGGATCTTCAAGCCCGGGCGCACGTTGGGCGCGCCACAGACGACCTGGAAGGTCTCGCTACCGTTGCTGACCTGGCAGACACGCAGCTTGTCGGCGTCCGGGTGTTGCTCGGTGGCCAGCACTTCGCCGACCACGATACCGCTGAACTGGCCCGCCGCCGGGGTCACGCTGTCGACCTCGAGGCCGGCCATCGACAGACGAGCGACCAGCTCGTCGCGGGAAACCTGCGGGTTGACCCAACCGCGCAGCCACTGTTCACTGAATTTCATGCTGTTCTCCTGGAATATGCGTCGGGTACGGGCCTAGCGGAATTGCGCGAGGAACCGCAGGTCGTTGTCGAAGAACAGACGCAGATCGTTGACGCCGTAACGCAGCATGGCCAGGCGCTCGGCCCCCATGCCAAAGGCGAAGCCCTGGTACTCTTCCGGGTCGATGCCGGACATGCGCAGCACGTTCGGGTGCACCATGCCGCAGCCCATGACCTCCAGCCAACCGGTCTGCTTGCGGACGCGGCAGCCCTTGCCGGAACACATCACGCACTGAATATCGACTTCGGCGGACGGCTCGGTGAAGGGGAAGAACGAAGGCCGGAAACGCACGGCCAGCTCTTTTTCGAAGAACACACGCAGGAACTCTTCGATGGTGCCCTTGAGGTCGGCGAAGTTGATGTCGCGATCGACCAGCAGGCCTTCGACCTGGTGGAACATCGGCGAGTGGGTGATATCCGAGTCGCAACGGTAGACGCGGCCAGGGCAGACGATACGAATCGGCGGCTGGCTGGACTCCATGGTCCGCACCTGTACCGGCGAGGTATGGGTGCGCAGCAGCATGTTCGCGTTGAAGTAGAAGGTATCGTGCATCGCCCGCGCCGGGTGGTGGCCGGGGATGTTGAGCGCTTCGAAGTTGTGGTAGTCGTCTTCGACCTCGGGGCCTTCGGCGATGCCGTAGCCGATGTGGGTGAAGAACTGCTCGATGCGCTCGAGGGTACGGGTGACCGGGTGCAGGCCACCGGTGGTCTGGCCACGGCCTGGCAGGGTTACATCAATGCACTCGGCGGCCAGGCGCGCGCTCAGGGCGGCCTCTTCGAACGCGGCCTTGCGGGCGTTGAGCACGACGGTGACGCGTTCCTTGGCGTCGTTGATCAGCGCCCCGACCTTCGGTCGCTCGTCGGCCGGCAGATTGCCCAGGGTCTTCATCACCTGAGTCAGTTCGCCTTTCTTGCCGAGGTAGTGAACCCGGATCTGCTCCAGGGCATTGATGTCTTCAGCGCGCTCCACGGCCTCCAGGGCTTGGGAGACCAGCGCATCCAGGTTTTCCATGTACAGACTCCAGATACGAAATAGGGGAAGAGCTTTGCAGGCTCTTCCCCTATCGATGACGTTCAATACCCGACGCCGCAAGCGACGCCGGGTGATTGTCGTGGGTACTTAAGCCAGAACGGCTTTAGCTTTCTCGACAATCGCAGCAAACGCCGCTTTTTCGTTCACTGCCAGATCGGCCAGAACCTTACGGTCGATTTCGATCGACGCCTTTTTCAGGCCAGCAATCAGACGGCTGTAAGACAGACCGTTGGTGCGGGCACCGGCGTTGATACGAGCGATCCACAGTGCGCGGAACTGACGCTTCTTCTGACGACGGTCACGGTAGGCGTATTGACCCGCCTTGATGACAGCCTGCTTGGCAACGCGGAACACGCGCGAGCGTGCACCGTAGTAACCTTTAGCCAGTTTCAGGATTTTCTTGTGACGCTTACGAGCGATGACGCCACGCTTTACACGAGCCATGAGTAACTTCCTCTATCGTTGACCAGAATTAACGAACGCGCAGCATGCGCGCGACTTTCGCGACGTCGGACGGGTGCAGCAAGCTGCTACCACGCAATTGACGCTTACGCTTGGTCGACATTTTGGTCAGGATGTGGCTCTTGAAAGCGTGCTTGTGCTTGAAGCCGGAAGCGGTTTTCAGGAAACGCTTCGCTGCACCGCTCTTGGTTTTCATCTTTGGCATGTTCGGAACTCCGCATTGAGTGGATAAACATAACCGCAAGGCCTGCCGTGCCCTGGTGGTTATTTCTTCTTCTTGGGGGCGATGACCATCATAAGCTGGCGTCCTTCCATCTTAGGATGCTGCTCGACGGTGCCGTACTCCACGAGGTCACCTTCGACCCGCTTCAACAGCTCCATGCCCAGCTCCTGGTGGGCCATCTCACGACCACGGAATCTCAGAGAGATCTTGGCCTTGTCCCCTTCACTAAGGAAACGTACCAGGTTGCGTAGTTTTACCTGGTAATCCCCTTCCTCCGTCCCTGGACGAAACTTGATTTCTTTGATCTGGATCTGCTTCTGATTCTTCTTGGCCTCGTTGGCCTGCTTCTTCTTCTCGAAGAGGTGCTTGCCGTAGTCCATGACCTTGCAGACAGGAGGCACGGCATCTGCAGAAATTTCTACCAGATCCAGCTTCGCTTCTTCAGCGATACGAAGCGCTTCATCGATCGAGACGATGCCAACCTGCTCGCCATCAGCGCCAATTAACCGAACCTCGCGTGCCGAGATATTCTCGTTGATCGGGGCCTTCGGGGCAGCTCGTTTATCGTTTCTCATATCACGCTTAATAGTCATTACTCCGATTCTTGGCGACCACGCCGGGAAACCGCATGCGCCAGGAGCTCGGTGAACTGGGCGACGGGCATGGAGCCCAGGTCTGCACCTTCACGAGTCCGCACAGCGACGGTTTGCGTTTCGACCTCGCGGTCCCCTATAACCAAAAGATACGGGACCCTGAGCAAGGTATGCTCGCGGATTTTAAAGCCGATCTTCTCATTTCTCAAGTCGCACTTGGCACGGAATCCGCTGGAATTCAGAGTTTTTTCCACGTCAAGGGCAAAATCGGCCTGTTTGTCGGTGATATTCATGATCACCGCCTGGGTCGGTGCCAGCCAGGCTGGGAACACGCCGGCATAGTGCTCGATCAGCATGCCGATGAAGCGCTCGAACGATCCGAGGATGGCGCGGTGCAGCATCACCGGACGACGACGATTGTTGTCCTCGGCGATGTAGCTGGCGTCCAGACGCTCGGGCAGGTTCGGGTCGTACTGCAGCGTGCCGCACTGCCAGTTACGGCCCAGGCAGTCGCGCAGGGTGAACTCGATCTTCGGTCCGTAGAAAGCGCCCTCGCCAGGCTGGTATTCCCACTCCAGGCCCGATTCGTTCAACGCATCGGCCAGTGCGCCCTCGGCGCGATCCCACAGCTCTTCGGAACCGACACGCTTGGCGGGACGGGTCGACAGCTTCATGGCGACGTCGGTGAAACCGAAGTCCTTGTAGACATCGAGCGTCAGACGGATGAAGTCGGCAGCCTCTTTCTTCACCTGTTCTTCGGTGCAGAAGATGTGCGCGTCGTCCTGGGTGAAGCCACGCACGCGCATGATGCCGTGCAGGGCGCCAGAGGGCTCGTTGCGGTGGCAGGCACCGAACTCGGCCAGACGCAGCGGCAGGTCACGGTAAGACTTCAGGCCCTGGTTGAACACCTGCACGTGGCACGGGCAGTTCATCGGCTTGACGGCGAAGTCGCGGCTTTCCGACGAGGTGGTGAACATGTTCTCGGCATAGTTGGACCAGTGGCCGGAACGCTCCCACAGCACGCGATCGACCACCTGCGGCGTCTTGATCTCGAGATAGCCGTTGTCGCGCTGGACCTGGCGCATGTACTGCTCGAGCACCTGGTACACCGTCCAACCGGCCGGGTGCCAGAACACCATGCCTGGCGCTTCTTCCTGCAGGTGGAACAGGTCGAGCTGCTTGCCGATCTTGCGGTGGTCGCGTTTCTCGGCCTCTTCGATGCGCTGGATGTACGCCGCCAGCTGCTTCTTGTCGGCCCAGGCGGTGCCATAGACACGCTGCAGCTGCTCGTTCTTGGCATCGCCGCGCCAGTAGGCGCCGGACAACTTGGTCAGCTTGAACGCCTTCAGGAAACGGGTGTTCGGCACGTGCGGACCACGGCACATGTCGACGTATTCTTCGTGGTAGTACAGGCCCATGGCCTGCTCGTCCGGCATGTCTTCGACCAGACGCAGCTTGTAGTCTTCGCCACGGTTGGCGAAGACGTCGATGACCTCGGCGCGCGGGGTCATCTTCTTGACCACGTCGTAGTCGGTGTCGATCAGCTGCCGCATGCGCGCTTCGATGGCTGCCAGGTCTTCAGGGGTGAAGGGGCGCTCGTAGGCGATGTCGTAGTAGAAGCCTTCATCGATCACCGGGCCGATGACCATCTTGGCGGTCGGGTACAGCTGCTTGACCGCATGACCGATCAGGTGGGCACAGGAATGGCGGATGATCTCCAGCCCCTCCTGGTCCTTCGCCGTGATGATCTGCAGCGTGGCGTCATGGTCGATCAGGTCGCATGCATCGACCAACTTGCCGTCGACCTTGCCGGCCAGGGTGGCCTTGGCCAGGCCTGCGCCGATGGATGCAGCGACGTCGGCAACGCTGACGGCCTGTTCGAAGGACCGTTGACTGCCATCGGGAAGAGTGATTACGGGCATGGCGCCTCCTCTCCTAGTGGTGACCCCTACCAAAGGTCACGTGGGTTGGGATGAGCCAGTACAAGATCCGCCCTGCCTTTCCCTCGGGAAAGCCTGCCTCACAGTGGCAGAAGCCTTTGAGCTTGCCAGGGTCGAACCAGAGTGACTGGAAGAATGACGACAAGGCCAGGCAGGCCTGTCGTGAGCCGGTCATGCTAGCACGACCTGCCGACGTGCCCTATGAATATTTGGGAATCGAAACCTGACGGTGAACTTGTGGAAACGATTGCCCGTCACACTGTCTGAACCACCCTACTCGTGATGAGACCTTACCGAAGGAGTTAACGGTTATGCGATTTCAGTCTCTTCTGGCCCTGACCGCGGCAGGTGCCCTGATGCTGCCCCTGGCAGCCCACGCCGAATCGTGGCCAGCCGGCAAGAAAGACGCCTACATGGCTCAATGCACCCAGGTGGCGAGCAGCAAAGGCCTGGACGCCGCTGCTGCCAAGCAGCACTGCGAATGTGGCGCTGGGGCGATCGAGAAGAACTTCAGCACCAAAGAGATCGAGCAGCTCGACAGCAAGCAGGGCGTCGATGCCAAGCTGATGGAAGAAGCCCAGGCTATCGTGGCCAAGGCCTGCGCTGCGCGCTGACCTTTCGCACAGGATCCTTCGTTCTTTTGCGCTGGATCACGATTGTGCAAAGGTAATTGACGCGACACGCGCAGAATTAGACTATGATGTGACTCGTGCAGTCTGTAGCCTCGGCCACATCGCACTACTGAAAAATTTCAAGATTCCGGAGATTCACCCATGTCCAATCGCCAACAAGGCACCGTCAAATGGTTCAATGATGAAAAAGGCTACGGCTTCATCACCCCAGCAGGCGGCGGCGACGACCTGTTCGTTCACTTCAAGGCCATCGAATCCGACGGCTTCAAGAGCCTGAAAGAAGGCCAGACCGTTTCGTTCGTTGCTGAACGTGGTCAGAAGGGCATGCAGGCTGCACAGGTTCGTCCGGAGTAATTCGGACTACCGCTGTAAAAAAACCCGCCTTCTGGCGGGTTTTTTCATGGGCGACGCGAGCATCGTGTGTGTGTCAGGGCCAAGCACCAGGCCTGCCCTGCCCGTCCAGCACGAGCACTTAGCCGCAGTTGACGCGTGTGACCACACCCTGCCGGTCCACGTTCAGGTTCAGGCGTTCCGAGCGGTACTCCAGGGTCACCATGTCATCGGGCTTGAGAATGCGCGCGTACTGGGCGCCACTGGCCTCGCGCGCCTGCTCGAGCAGGTTGGCGCTGGCAGGCTTGCCCATGGCGAAGTCGGCACCACCGGCTGAACAGCGCCCGTCATTCTCGGCGGTTGCCGGCGCAGGCGCCGCGCCACGATCGTCCGAGGCCCCTCCACCTCCAGTACTGCAACCGACCAGAGCAGCAGCGACCAGCAAGGTCGCCAGGGAAGCGCGAGTATGAAACATGGATCCTCCTATATCGATCGTATTGGCTGCCTAATGCGACAGTGCCATCAAGCGTTTGTTGCAAAACCTGTCGAGTGTGCCTTAAATCCGCATAGGCTGGCCCATTGCAATCGTGACCGGATCTTACGCACCTTGAAGCCGCACGTTCGCCAGCCCCAGACTTTCATGCTCCTGCCGTAGAGTTCATCATGCCTACCCAAGATACCCTCACACGCCCAAGGTTTCGGCCTGCTTCGCTGATCGAGGAGACGAACGCCCGCTGCTCATTCACGCCCCCTGCGTCGCGAGAACACTCATGAGCCGTCATAGCATTGATGCCGACATCAAGGTCAAATGGTCCGATGGCCAGAGCGCCTACAGTCCGGGCACACCTGAAGAGCTGTTACTGATCGCGATCGATCTGCTGGTACGCGATCTGGGCGGCGAAGCCGCGCGTACATTCACCGAGCAGGTGCTCGAGCGACATGCACCACGTGCCGCGACCCTGCAACACCCTGCCTCGTGATCAGACGTGCGCTTTCACCGCGCACGCAATGACCTTATCTGGACACCTCTGCACGAAAAACCGAACAAGACCAGGGCGAATCGTTCGGCTCACCGAACACGCGCGCCTGGTGTCTTCGCATGATGCACTTGTCCTGTCCTCTTGAGTGGCCAGCAGATGTGCCATTAGGCAATGCGGCCGGGTTGGTACGAAAACTGCCTGATTTTGTCGGGCAATACAGCCCACCTCATTAGGAAGAGCGAGAACAATAATGATCCATGTCGCCATGAAGACCTTTATCCCCAGTGCCCTTGCACTGATGCTGGCCTTGCCAGCCCACGTCAGCGCCGAAGAGGCCAAGCAGCAGCAGGCCTTGGCCAACGTCGTGATCCTGGCCACCGGCGGTACCATCGCCGGGGCTGGTGCCAGCACCGCCAACAGCGCCACCTATCAGGCCGCCAAGGTCGGCGTCGACAAGCTGATCGCTGGCGTGCCGGAGCTGGGCAACCTGGCCAAGGTACGGGGCGAGCAGGTGATGCAGATCGCTTCGGAAAGCATCAGCAACGAGAACCTGCTGCAACTGGGCAAGCGCGTCGCCGAACTGGCTGACAGCCCGGACGTCGACGGCATCGTCATCACCCATGGCACCGACACGCTGGAAGAGACCGCCTACTTCCTCAACCTGGTGGAGAAAACCGAGAAGCCGATCGTGGTGGTCGGCTCCATGCGCCCCGGCACGGCCATGTCCGCCGACGGCATGCTGAACCTGTACAACGCCGTGGCCGTCGCCAGCGACAAGCAGTCGCGCGGCAAGGGCGTGCTGGTGACCATGAACGACGAGATCCAGTCTGGCCGCGACGTGAGCAAGTCGGTCAACATCAAGACAGAAGCGTTCAAGAGCGCCTGGGGCCCGATGGGCATGGTCGTGGAAGGCAAGTCGTACTGGTTCCGCCTGCCGGCCAAGCGCCACACCGTCGACTCGGAATTCGACATCAAGCAGATCAGCAGCCTGCCACAGGTGGACATCGCCTACGGCTACGGCAACGTGACCGATACCGCGTACAAGGCTCTGGCCCAGAACGGCGCCAAGGCGCTGATCCATGCCGGCACTGGCAACGGCTCGGTGTCCTCTCGCGTGGTGCCAGCCCTGCAGGAGCTGCGCAAGAACGGCGTGCAGATCATCCGCTCCTCGCACGTCAACCAGGGCGGCTTCGTCCTGCGTAACGCCGAGCAGCCGGACGACAAGAACGACTGGGTCGTGGCCCATGACCTGAACCCGCAGAAGGCCCGCATCCTGGCCATGGTCGCGATGACCAAGACCCAGGACAGCAAAGAGCTGCAGCGGATCTTCTGGGAATACTAAACGCCCCGCTGACGAGAGGGCCCAGGCGGTCCTCTCGCTCATGCCGTTAGATCAGAACGTGTAGGAAACACCCGCCTGCACGGTGCGTGGTGCGCCTGGGTACACATAGGTGTTGAAAGCTCCTTCGTCATACCGCGTATTGAAGACGTTCTTCACGTCCAGGTTCAGCCGGACGTGCTCGTTGACCGTGTAGAAGCTCAACAGGTCCACCACGCTGTAGTGGTCCATGGTGTAGGTCGAGGCGGCCGTCTGCCCGGCACGGTCGTCCACATGCTTGAAGCCCACCCCCAACCCCAATCCTTTCGCCACGCCGTCCTGGAACTCATAGGTGTTCAGCAGGCTGAAGCTGTTGCGCGGAATGTTCGCCAAGCGCGTCCCACGCGCCAGGGTATTGTCGCGCGCCACCTCGGCGTCGACGTAGGCATAGCCGCCGATCACTCGCCATTCGGGCGTGAGGTTGCCGGCAATGTTCAGGTCGAAGCCGCGGCTGCGAACCTCGCCCGCCGCCACGCTGTAGGTACCGGTCGGATCGTTCGGGTCACGGGTCAGCACGTTTTCCTTGACCATGTGGTACACGGCGGCATCGACACTTAACTGGCGGTCGAGACTCTCCCACTTCACCCCGACCTCGTAGGACTTGCCCTTTTCCGGGTCGAAGCCGCCGCCCTGCAGGCTGGCGCCACTGTTAGGCTTGAACGAGCGTGACGCGGTGGCGTAGAGCGCCAGGGTCTCGGTCAGGTCGTACATCAACCCCACACGTGGTGTCACACCGTTCTGGCCATTGGAGAAGTCGCGGGCATCGCTGAGCTTGTCGTCATAGTCATGCTCGAAGCGCTCGAAGCGCACGCCGGCCAGCGCCTTGAGCCGTTCGGTCAGAGTGACCTGGTCCTGGACGAAAGCGGCCCAGGTCTTGAGATTCTCGCGATCATGGGTCGTCGTACGCGTCAGTGCAGGTCGCGGCTGCCCCAGCACAGGCTCGAACAGATCGACCGGGTAGGCACTCGCGCCGGCTGCCGAGCGCAGGATGATCGAGCTGTAGTCGTAGTCCTCATACTCGAGGCCGGTCAGCAAGGTATGCGACAAACCGGCGGTGTCGAAATGCCTGGTCAGGTTGAGCTGGTAATCGCGGCTGGTCCATTCCAGTTCGCGGTAATTGAAGTTGCGCCC
>Ga0157363_1006817_pt1 | contig 10785 bp, 3 predicted proteins | sample AttsexASBM1_FD_111477 | JGI IMG/M metagenome (GOLD analysis project Ga0157363, IMG submission 111477) | Fungus gardens microbial communities from leaf cutter ant in Ribeirão Preto, State of São Paulo, Brazil - Atta sexdens ASBM1 | ecosystem: Host-associated > Fungi > Mycelium > Unclassified ...
ATGTATATAATCAACAATTTATTACACAGGGTACATAGACAGACTATGGTAGTATGAAACTACTTATCTTGGAAGTAGAAAGTGTCTGGGCTATCTTGCAGAAAACCAATAATGTCAATTGATATATCACCTACTGCCTCATTGTATCTAACACAGTCATAAAGAACATGATTACAAGTCTCTAATTGCACTTTTCTGTTGCAAAGCATTTCACTTACTAAGTGCTCAGTCCATAATCAGTAGTACTAATTAGGTAGTCAATGTAAATTTGTTGAACCATGTCACATACCATGTCACATACCATCCAACATCTGCACTTATCCCACCCTCTTCCAGTGTGAATCACACTCCATTCCAATCAACCTGAGAACCAAACCCTGCATTCCTCATCAATCACATGGAGTTCTGAATGACAACCCCCTCAGTGCCTGACAACCTAGAGTATGCACAGTGGTAGAGTATTATTAGATTTATACTTCTGTATTTAAGAACATTAGCTACCATATACTGTTCCTTAGTCTGATAATACTGTTAGGGGCAATTTACTGTCACAAACTTCATCCAGCTTGTATCTCCACAACCAGTGTACCAATTTTCACAAACTAAGTTGCACTAGAAAGCCCCAAATGAGGGCTATCTGCATATATGTGGGATGTACAAAAGCAACAATGAACAACTGAGATATCAGGTCATCAGTAACTGTGAAAGCTTTGTTTGCTAATATCTCATGAAAAGCTGGATGGATTTGCACAATCAAACTTGCATTGGAAAGTACTCATCAAACCGTTTCCAATGATATATGGTATATCTTATAGCAATAAGTATTAATAGAGATACAAACATATCAATGTAGTAATATAATTAGTTATCTTCTAAAATCAGCCTAACAGTGTCAAGAACAAAAGAGGTGGACTCTACTCATTTCCACTTTCATTTTCATTTTTATTTTCAGTTTTCTTTTCAGTTTTCTTTTTATTTAGTTTTCATTTGTCTATTTTTAGAACTCAGAGTTAGGGTTAAAGTGGCAAAGATCACATTGTCACACCTCAGTCACAGTGGATGACACAGTCACAGATCACAAAATACATGGACAGATGATGTCATACAATGAGTACAACACATGCTGACCTTGAGGCTAACACATGGCTGTTTAGGATAGGGTAGAAGTAGCTAGCACAGACTAGGTGGATTTAGTATATAAGGTAGACTATCATGTATGGAGTTCTCTATCAAGTTCTCTTGTATAAATCTTATATAAGATTATTTCTTTTGACCAACTTTAAGGTCTTAAGTTCATAACAAACAGCTACTATGACAGATAACAGCTTCCATCAGGTATGAGTTTTGATTATGTGATGGAAACAGCTTGCACATAGACCATCACTCTTTTGTATATATACTTTTGTATCTGAGGATTAAACCTCAGACTTAACAACATCAATTATCATCATTCTTTATTCTTTATCATCTGTATTGATCTTAGTCATCATTGTTTGCTATCTCAAAGGAAACCAATTTTTAGACCTACTCAATAATGACAATAATATTATCGAACTATTATATATCAAAGGTGGATCGTAGCTTAAAACTTTTGGCTACTCGAACTTACTATGTGCACATGTTACAAGAGCTATTACAAATCATGCTCCTATCGGCAAATACAGACTTAGGTTCTTTCCTAGAGAAGAATTTAAGTATTCATATGGCTTATACCCTATTGAATCAAGACATCATATCCTTCATGAGTGTGGTAGATTTAATGGTTATTGGAATCCGAGAAGAGACTCATTAAGTCATTTTGTCATGTTCTTGAAAACTAATCTGAGTGCATTCACTTTTTCTGACTCTTTAGTGTAAATAATTTTATAGACTTTTATCTTTTATTTTGTTTTGGTTTTGTCTCTTTTTCTTTTGTTTTTAGTCCTATGTAGTTTGATTTCTTTTGTAAGTAGTTATGAAGTAGCTACCACAGTCTGCCTACACACTCCATATAATAAATTGTTGATATAAAAAAAACAATCATTATTGTCATTATTATTAAACTTTTGAATCACTCCTAAACCTCTGAGAGTGCATCTAAGGTTCAGATATTACAAATAAGTGAGTAGTTTATTTTATGATATTTACACTTGCTGAGATTATCTGTGAATATAGCACAGAAGATGGGAATAGAAGGTTGACTTAGCAATACAAGTATTAGAAGGAACTGGAAGTGGTACTATGTGAATAATCAACTCTGGCTTCAACAGATAACATTAGCTTATTCATTATGTAGTCATAATTTCAGATAATAGAGACTTAAGACAAATGTGGCATAAGTTCAAGTTGATTATCAAACTAAACAGTACATAGTAGCTAATACTCTTCAATACAGAAGTATAAATTTAATAATACTCTACCACTATACATACGCTAAGTTGTCAGATACTGTGGAGGTTGAGAACTTCATGATATTGATAAGGAGTGCAGAGTTTGGCCCTTAGGCTGATTGGAATAGAATATAATCCACATTGGAAGAGGATGGAAAGAGTGCAAATGTCAGATAGTATGTGACAAATCACTACTACTTTTACTTGAATAAATAGTGGCAGTCTTATCTTCTATCATCACTTGTACTTGTTTAGCTCTCTATTATAGTATTTACTACAGATAAGTAGTTGTCAGTTGTCCACACTGTGTTGTGGCAACTACTACTTACAAGACCAATAGTGTCACTAAGGTAAACTCAATAAAGAATATTTTTTGAAGATCATAAGAGAACTTGACAAGGAGTCTCCAATGTATTCCTACACTATTTATACAAGTGCACATGGTCTATGCTAACAATCAATAATTCTATTGTTATGGAACGCTTTGACACTAACATTTTTCTTTTTCTTTTATCTATTTTTCTTGATTTTATATTTTTTTCTTTTGAATTTCTTTTTCTTTTTCTTTTTCTTTTTAGTAACAATGAAGAGGCATGTGACATCGCAGTCACATGACATGTCACATGATGTGATGTCATAAGCCTAAAACATAGTAGAAAGATCTAGAAGATGACGTCAGGGCACATGTATACAACATGGTGGCCTTGAATAGAAAATAAGGCAGACATGAGGTTGTAGCACAGACCAGATGTATTTAGTATATATAGGACTCTAATTTAGCAGAGACTCCTTGTCAAGTTCTCTTATGAACTTCCCACTCTATATCCTATTGAGAGATTTACTCGTTTGTGTTATCATTTGTCATTGTAATAAGTGGTTGCCACAACACCTATCCTAATGTCCATATATCTACCATAAGGTAAACATGTTGTTAATATGTATCTTAATGTCATCCTTCTAGTCCCTTTTCCCAAAATTTAGATCTATGACATTATGTCATGTAACCATAGTCATGTGTCTTTTTATTATCCAAGAAAAAACAAAACAAAACAAATATTAAATCAAGAAAAATGAAAAGAAAAATGTTCAAGCCCAAGCATACCATAATATACTGCACTATACTGCTATACATTCTGTTTCTTCTAATAGGTTATGGGCTTCAGTTACTTTGATTTCTAGTTAGCACTTTTTTAGACTACTTTCTATCAATGAGAAGGGGTTGACCAACTCTACTAGTAAACTAACACCTTATCACTCTTAGACTTAGTATAAATTGAGCTAATCCTGAATTGCTCCACACTTATAAGATTCTCTTGCACCTTACATATACTGATAGCTTATTACTAGTTAGATTGAACATTTGTACTCTAGCTAGCTGTATTTGCTTTCTAATTTATACTGAATTATCTTTATTAATAGCAATGGCCAACTTTATTGCTACTTTTTCTAAACTCATTGATCTTGCTGACCATCCTTTTTGGAAAATCTGTGTTAAATTAAATTTTGCTTCTATCACCTACTCTAGTATTGTCTTCACTGCTAAAGACATGCTGAATACTTCAGCACTTCCTCAGACCACTAATATAGATGAAGTAGCTAGGAGAAACTTCCTAGGCTTCCAAGCCTTGGCTATTCTTAATTCTATCTTACTAGATAACTTGTTAATGCATGGTCAGCCTAATACTAAGACTTTTTGGGCTTATTTATAGACTTTTATGAAGATATCTGGTTCAGTATCAGTTTTTTCTGACTACTAGAGAACAATTACATTCTAATTTTCTAGTGATCAGGACTCTACTTTCTAGATTGCTGAGCTTGATTCTTTCTATATAAGACTTTATAAAAATAATTGTAATGTCTCTTTTGTCCTAAGAGTAATGATTCTTTTATCTACAGTTTTTTACTTATAGAATTATATTTCTGCCTCTCTTCTTTCTTCTTATATGTTTATCTCCAATCTTACTTAAGATATTATATATTCTGCTATTCAAGCTGGATTCTCTAAGTAAACTAACACTGTTAATACTATCTATCACTCTGGTATTCCATGTAAGGATAAACTCTCTTAGTAGAAAAAGAACTTCTAATAGCAGTGCTCACAAAAACAATAACAGTCACAAAGTAAGGTTTTTTGAGTAGCAAAAGAAAAAAAAAGAAAAATAACTGAGATAGAAAAGATAGAAATACCTACCAAGCAAATAAAACAAGAGACTAGAATAATAATAGTAGCAATGTCACATCTTGTTCTGGCCATCTGTTCTAACCTATGGATAACACTTTCTCTCTTATCTATACTCCCTAACCTCTTCCAGTGTAGATCACCTCTCTCCATTCCCTCTCAAATATTCTCACTAGCTTCTTACCAGCTCTATAGACTTTTATTCCCAATATTTGAGGATCATCAGTATCCAGGGTAACTTACTTAACAGTCTCCATTTCAAATAGCTATTCTAAATAGAATACCTAGCATATAAACTAGTAGTTTATGCTGTACTAGCTTTATCCTAAAAATCAACTAAAACTAACACTAATTCCCAGTATTAGCAGTAACATACCTTGCTACCTTTCAGTAGCCCCAACCTTCTAAGTTTACTAAGTCTTCTTCTGAAAAATACAACCAGTGCAATTTGTAAAGATGTAGCATATAAGCTAAAGCCAAAGATTGTTCTAACTTTATCTTCTACATTCTTAGATAACATATAAACTAACTTACTTGGACTTCCAAGGTACCTCATTGGATCTCAGATAACAAGATATAAACTACATCTAACAAGCAATATCTATTAGTGTCATATGTCAAGTCTACCTATTCCAAAAATATATCCCTACAGTGATAATGCAACAATTTGGGTATCTGGTCTTTCATGACAAAGATACTCCTATATAATTTGGCCTTCCATGGTAGTGTTCCCCTATCCAACCTCTTTCAGTGTTTCATCACTAGAACCTCTCAGCACCTTCTATAAATCTAACTTGTATATAAGACTAGTAGTTACACTATAATTTACTAATCTGATAATCAACAAAAATAAACTTTTATTGAACCTGATCTCTGGTGTTCAAAGACAACACACCAACAAGCCAACATTATGGACTTTTGCCCTCTGGTGTGAACTGTGCCTGACAATCAGGCAGATAGTACTATTGCCTTTGCAAACATAACTACCATTTCTCTACCAATTTACCCTCTTTTTTCTAAGCCTTTAGTAATAGTTCTTTGACTTGCTGCTTTCTGCTGTATATACTTCTTAGAATGGCCTCACTCAAGAACTCTAAGCACAAACAAAAGTGCAAGTACTAAAATTCTATAAGAAACACTTAGAAAAGAAGTTCTCTAACCCATTTGTTAAGGTCTTAACCTCCAGAATTGTAAAACTACCTACTAAAAATCCCTCTTCTATAAAAATTGACCTACTTATAACAGCTACTCCTAAAAAGTAGGTAAATGATGATAATTATATAGTTTTCCTAGAGAGTAATAATAAGTATAAATCAGATAGTTGGATCCTTGGTAACCAGCTGTATATGCTCCTCTCTTTAAAAATTAATAATTTACTAAATTTTTTGACTCAGTCTATCTAATTCTGTACTAATGTAATTATTACAATAAAGAATTTTATAAGATCAAGTAGAGTTAATCATATATATATAGCCCCAAGTCAAAGTAGATTTATTTTACCTGACTCTATTAGATACAGTCCATATTTCATTATTCAAGATCTAGTAATAAATGTGGTAAAGTATCTCAGAAGTCCAAAATAAGTAACTATACATTATCCAAGAATATAGAAAGTAGATTGGAACAATCTTCAGCTTCAGCTTATGTGTTATATCTCTATAAGTCATACAGGTCACATATTTTGGATTAGAACTTGGGGATTTAGAGGATAGAAAAACTATCAGAAGATGGTAAAATATGTTATTACTAACACCAGAAGAGAGGTGCTAGTTTGAATCAATTTTTAGAATAACTGTCACAGTGTAAAATACCAGTTTATATACTTAGTTAGTATATTTAGGATAGCTATCTAGAAATATAACCACTAAGTGAGTTACTCTGATTACTAGTGATTCTCAAATATCAAGGGATGGAGATTCATGAAGTTAATCTAGACTAGTAAGGATATCCAAGATGGAATAGACAAATGTGATCTGCACTGGAAGAGGTTCAGGAGTGCAAATTAGAAGTAAGAAGTTATTTATAGGTTGGAACAAATGTGGTTAGAACATAGAATGTAACAATAGTTTAGTATTTCTTAGACAATAAATTTAGTATTTCCTAGAAATTCAAAGTGCTTGCTCTTCTGCCTAGTTATATTAACAATTGTCTTAATTAGTAGTTGCTACAACATATATATTCTAATCTTCTAAATTAGCCTATAATGAGAAATAATGAAAATAGTATGATTTAAAGTGTTTCAACATCTAGAATGTTAGTCTAAAAAGAAAGAAAGATTAATATTAATAACAAATAGAAGGTAGTTGGGATAGTAGTTAAGGTTAAACTCTAGAAGTAGCAGTGAAAAGTGGCAGGGTTAGAAAAATAAACACTATAGGCTTTAATGGTAGTATGTGGTCTTAGATCAAGAAGACAGATATTATAGGCCTTTAACAGTAGTATTGGATAAGGAGTTTAGAATCCTACAGACCTAGTTAAAAAAACAAATCTTTTTATAGAACACAAATATTACTAATACCAGTTCCTAACCCTATAAACTTTTCTTCTTATAAATCTCAACTCTCATTTCTACTACAAACTTTGTAAGCTTCACTAAGCCAACTCTACTAAACTTTTACTAAATATTGTTCTCATGATAGTTGTAACACACACTTTCTTACTACAATTTAATTAGCTCCTACCATCTACAATATTCTATCTTTTTCTGTTAGAGTTCCTAAATATTTGATACCACCATTCTATGGTTATGTCAGCAAATGTTCTATCTGATATTCTGTTTGATTAGTATAAACTCTTTAAATATTTAGAGTAGCTGTCATCTCCAGAGAACTTCATTCTGTTCTCTTAGAATTTCCTAAAGATAAATCATATACTTAGTAGCTATAAATGATATAGCTTAAGATTCCCTAGAGATTGCAAACTCTACTAAACACTATAGACTTTGCTTAGTCATCTTAACAGTATTAGTATTTAAGCCACATAGATACTTTGTATTTCTAAGTTTGAAAATTAACTAGAGTTGGTATGCTCTTAAATGCTTATGTCTGACTCCTTAACTTTTCTCATACTCTACTTTCCTCTAGTTTTTCTCAAATTATGGCTACTATAATATAAAGATACAGTATATAAGCTGAAGCTAAGATTATCTATATAAACACTATAAGGGAAACTTTTAAGAGTTCATTCTAAGGTAATGCTTATATAATACTATCAGTGGTAATCTTATCTATATTTCTTGATCTATTACTGTATATTTATCTATCTTTTTTCTCTTTGTCAATTATCATACTTAAACCTTATTAGAGAATTATATCTAATATTTTGTATTGTAAGTACTATACCATGTAATAGACTACCTTCTATAGTATATATAGAAGCTTGTATGAGTAGATATACTCTTACTTGAATATTAGCCTAGCTTTCAGAATACTTACTTAGCTTAATAAGTAAGATCTCCTTACAAACACTTTATTTGATCTCATTCATTATTTTTCCACAAATTGTTCTCTATTCCAAGTATAATCCATATTTTAACAAGTATTATGACTTAGACTGAATTATTAAAACAAAAGTGATATTAAGTGATATAAGAAAACTTGATAGAGTTCCTACTATAGAGTAGTCTACTTTATATATCTCTAGGAGCTGGTCTATGTATATCTAATCTATCTTAAATGGTAAAGTGTAAAAATACAGAATAGTATTTACAACTGTATATACCTAATAACCATAAGAAAAGAAAAACATAAGAAGACCTCTATCACTATATAGGATACTGACTAATCTAACATGAGAAAAGCACAAAGCACAGTAAATATGAGTTATAAAGTAAAACAAACCCCAATACATATCTAAAGTCTATTAGATATAAGGTAGAATTATTTATACTAAAGCTATAACTATGTTCTTCTAGTAATTTCTATAATGTTCTATAAAGTCACATGACTGTGTAACTATGACTGTGACATGTGTAACATATATATGTCATATGTCATAACTTCGTAATATTTGTGACTATCATATATAATATCATATCACACTTTTAGCTAAGTCTAAAGATATCACATTCTATTCTGATCATATCTATCCTAACTTACAGATAACACTCCTTCTCTTATCTACACTTCCCAATCTTTTCTGGTATACATCAATTACTTCTATTCTACCTCAGATATTCTCACTTGACTCTTACTAACTTCATAAACCTCTATTCTCTGACATCTGAGGATTACTAGTAACTAGGATAACACTTAGCAGTCTCTATTCTAGATAACTACCCTAAGTAGCTTACTTAGTATATATACTGGTAGTTATACTGTAATAGCCTCATTTTGAAAATCAACCAAAACTAATACTATCTTCTAGTATTAGTAATACCATACCTCATCACTTTCTGATGGTTTTGTCTTTCTAGTTTTTTTAAGTGCTCTTCTAAAATATGCAACCAGTATAGCTTGTAAAGATACAGCACATAAGCTAAAGCCAAAGATTGTTCTAACTCCTACTTTTACATTCTTGAAAAACATATAAATAATCCATTTAGACTTCCAAGAGGCCCTCATTAGATCTTGGGTAATGAGGTATGAACTAAAGAAGAAAATAACAAAACTAAACTAAAAAAAAAAAGAAAAATTGAAAAGGAATCATAAAAGTCCAAGCTTACTTTAAGAATTTCTAACAACAAGAGAGAATACTATAATGAATTATAACTTTAGGAAAATCTAAACCTAAGCATATATTGGAAGAACAAACTATTCAAGTAGAACTTATCTTCAGGAAAACCTAAGAAAAGAAAATAAGGTTTTCTAAAGATGATTTGCTATTCTAAATATTTTATAGTCCATTACTATCTAATAGAATAAGTGCTAAGCCAAGTATAAGGGAACTAGCTTTTCTGAAACTTTTTTCTTTTGTGTTTTTTTGGCTGTTGCATGTTTCATGATTCTTTCTCATATTTGCACTCATCCACTTATTTGCTCTCCTATACTTCAGAAACACTTGCTAAGCACTTTAGCACTTTTCCAATTTGGTTTTTCTATTCTGAATTATTTCTGATTACTTTAGTATCATCATTATCTGCTTATGTAAACAAAATTCTGACACATTAGAATAGACCTATTATTATATAGAGTAGTCATTATCTTTAGAAATCTCTATTATTTTCTCTTAGAATTTTCTAGAGATTTGAAGTGCTTATTCTTCTACTTAGTTGCCCTGACACTAATAATCAGAATGATAGTATGCAGAATATAGGTAGAATTGTCTAAAACATTATCTAGAAAAACAAAGAGTACTGAACATTAATAAGAGACCATAAACAAGAGTCTTGGAGATTATTAAGAAAGGTAGTATATAAGCATAGAATATAGTGTAGGCTAAAAGAATTAACATGGCAGATAGTATTCTCCAGCAATAGGCAGTAATAGAGAAGTCCATAGAAAAGACCATAGGTGTTAGAGTTGTGAACAATAGACTTTATTTTATTTCTTTTTTTTCATATTTTTATTTCTCTTTTTGCTTTATTTAGGATTAGGGTTTAGTGTAACATCACTATCACACTTTTACAAACTATCACAAGACATGAATTGGTGTCACACATCTGTCACACTGTCACAGTAATAGTCACACAATCATATATCATGATAGAAGGGTATAGAAGGTTCTAGAGCAATAATGTCATACAGCATATTTTACACATGTTGACCTTTAGGTTTACACATGGTCTTGAGGATAAGCTAGATATAGTAGTAGCACAGACCAACTAGTATAGTATATAAGGTAGAACTTCATTGAGTTCTCAACCCAATCTAAGATTAACTTTTGACTATAACAATGGAGTTTGAGGTTTGACATTAATAAAGAATTGTGTTCTCTTACAGAAAAGGAAATTATAAAAGTAGGAAATGTTCAAGTTCACTCTGAGAAGAATTTCTAACAACAAGAGAAAATACTATTATGCAATACTTTCTATTTCTCATTTTATTTATTATTTTATACTAAGTGTTTATAGAAAAAGTCATATGAATACCATCACTCACATAACATGTCATATAGCCACCATCACATAATGTGAAAGACAGTAGGAGATTTTTCATTTCATTTCTCATTTCTATTTTCTTTTCATTTTATTTTCTATTTTAGACTTAGGGTTAAATATCATGATAGAACATTGTAGAAGGTCCTAGAAGGAAATAACATGGTTCTTTAGAGTAGGCTAATGGAAGTGTAGCATGGAGA
>Ga0157363_1006818_pt1 | contig 10784 bp, 10 predicted proteins | sample AttsexASBM1_FD_111477 | JGI IMG/M metagenome (GOLD analysis project Ga0157363, IMG submission 111477) | Fungus gardens microbial communities from leaf cutter ant in Ribeirão Preto, State of São Paulo, Brazil - Atta sexdens ASBM1 | ecosystem: Host-associated > Fungi > Mycelium > Unclassified ...
GGAAGAGTACGTTACTGAAGCTGATTTGTGGCATTGAGCGCCCGAGTGCCGGGCAGATCTGGTTCAGCGGCCATGATATTTCGCGACTGCGTCACAGCGAAGTACCCTTTCTGCGCCGCCAGATTGGCATGATCTTCCAGGATCACCACTTGCTGATGGATCGCTCGGTATACGACAACGTGGCGATTCCGCTGATTATCTCTGGCGCCAGCGGCGAAGATATTCGTCGTCGCGTCTCGGCTGCGCTGGATAAAGTCGGCCTGCTCGACAAAGCGAAAAGCTACCCGATTCAGCTCTCCGGCGGTGAACAGCAGCGCGTCGGTATTGCCCGCGCGGTGGTGAACAAGCCGGCGGTACTGTTGGCGGATGAACCGACCGGTAACCTCGATAATGCGCTGTCGGAAGATATCCTGCGCCTGTTCGAGGAGTTTAACCGCGTTGGCGTCACGGTGCTGATGGCGACGCACGATATCGGGCTGATTTCACGGCGCAACTACCGCGTAATGACGCTTAATCAGGGACGTCTGCACGGAGGCCACGATGGTCAATAAACGCAACAAGCGTCCGGCTGCGCCAAAAGCCGCGAAGCAGCCCTCGAAGAGCAAAGCGCTGAAAGGCGGCTGGCAGGAGCAGTGGCGCTATGCGTGGCGCGGGACGCTGTCGGATATGTATCGTCAGCCACTGGCAACGCTGCTGACGGTGATGGTCATCGCTATCTCGCTGACGCTGCCCAGCGTCTGTTACATGGTGTGGAAAAACGTCAGCCAGGCCGCCACGCAGTGGTATCCGGCGCCGCAACTAACGGTCTACCTGGACAAAGCACTGGATGATACCGCGGCAGAGAGCGTAACTGCCCAGCTGAAGCAGCTGGATGGCGTGGATAACGTCAATTATCTGACGCGTGAAGAGGCGCTGAACGAGTTCCGTAACTGGTCCGGGTTTGGCGGGGCGATGGATATGCTGGAGCAGAATCCTCTGCCGGCTGTGGCTATCATCACGCCAAAACTCAACTTCCAGAATTCAGATACCATGGCGAATCTGCGCGATCGCGTGGCGAAAGTGCAGGGCGTGCAGGAAGTGCGCATGGATGACAGCTGGTTTGCCCGCTTAGCCGCGCTGACCGGGCTGGTCGGCCAAATCGCCTCCATGATTGGCCTGCTGATGGTGGTGGCGGTGTTCCTGGTCATCGGCAACAGCGTGCGTCTCAGCATCTTTGCCCGTCGCGATACCATTAACGTGCAGAAGTTAATTGGCGCCACCGATGGCTTTATTCTGCGCCCCTTCCTCTACGGTGGTGCACTGCTGGGCTTCAGCGGGGCCGTGCTGTCGCTGATCCTGTCTGAAGTACTGGTGCTGCGGCTGCAATCGGTCGTGGCGCAGGTGGCTTCCGTGTTCGGTACAACTTTTGCGCTGGAAGGCTTCTCATGGGATGAGGGATTACTGCTGCTGCTTGTCGCCGCCATTATTGGCTGGATTGCCGCATGGCTGGCAACGGTTCAACATTTACGTCGATTTACGCCGCAGTAACCACCAGCAACGTTTTTTTGGTATACTCTTCCTCTGCTGCCGACGACCTGGGAGCAGAGGAATTCTCCGATTTTCCCCGCCGTCATCTGTGTGTAAAATATTCACTGCTATAATTGAACTTGTGGATAACTTTGTCGTCCAAGTAGCACAGATTGCTTTTGGTTTTCCCGCAGCGTTGACATAATGTAACGTCTGCGCAGGGAAACGTGCAGCAAGTCCATTGAATTTGTGAGGGTTTGAATGACCAAAGAAATGCAAACTTTAGCGATTGCTCCTCTGGGCAACCTGGAATCTTACGTCCGGGCTGCTAACCATTGGCCGGTCCTGACCGCCGAAGAGGAAAAAGCACTGGCTGAGAAGCTGCATTACCAGGGCGATCTGGATGCAGCCAAGACGCTGATCCTGTCTCACCTGCGCTTTGTTGTTCATATCGCGCGTAACTACTCCGGTTACGGCCTGCCGCAGGCGGACCTCATCCAGGAGGGTAACATTGGCCTGATGAAGGCGGTGCGCCGCTTTAACCCGGAAGTCGGGGTGCGTCTGGTCTCCTTTGCCGTGCACTGGATCAAAGCAGAGATTCACGAATACGTGCTGCGTAACTGGCGTATCGTGAAAGTTGCCACCACCAAAGCACAGCGCAAACTGTTCTTTAACCTGCGTAAAACCAAGCAGCGTCTGGGCTGGTTCAACCAGGATGAAGTAGAGATGGTTGCGCGTGAGCTGGGCGTGAGCAGCAAAGATGTGCTGGAGATGGAGTCCCGCATGGCGGCGCAGGACATGACGTTTGATATGTCCTCTGACGATGATGCCGGCGAAGGCAAGCCGATGGCACCGGTGCTGTATCTGCAGGATAAAACGTCTGACTTTGCCGATGGCATTGAAGAGGACAACTGGGATGCGCATGCAGCCGATAAGCTGAGCGATGCCATGCTGAGTCTCGACGAGCGCAGCCAGCATATCATCCGTGCCCGCTGGCTGGATGATGACAACAAAACCACGCTGCAGGAGCTGGCCGATAAGTACGGCGTCTCCGCCGAGCGCGTGCGACAGCTGGAAAAGAACGCCATGAAGAAACTGCGTATGGCGATTGAAGCCTGATAAGCATCAGGAAGAGAGAGGGCGACCAGCGTGGTCGCCCTTTTTTATGCGCGTCATAAAGGCAGCTGTCAGGCCGGCTGCGTGAGGACCGCCATAAATGGCGACCCTGGAGTTTGTGCGGCGGGTGGAACGGTTGCCATGAATAGCGACCCTACAAGGTTAATGCGGGCGCAGGGTGCGCATTGATGCGCACCGTCATCCGAACGCGGGAGACGTCTACCGCACCCAGCCATCGCTCTGCGCACGAAACCCACACGCCTGCATAAATGCGGCGCGTACGCTCTGATCGTCATTACCGTCATCAGCGATCCACCAGTGCGCCAGCGCGCTGTTCTGCGCGATGGTCTCTTCAAGCAAATACTGCCCGACACCGCGCCGGCGCGTTACATCCCGCACTTCCAGATGAGTAACCTTGCCCAGCGTGCCGCGGATCTCCAGCAGCAATCCTGCCAGCAGGCGATCGTTAAACCGCGCAGCATAGAGCCGGTTCGTTTCACTTAAGTTTGTTTCCAGCTGGCTAATATCCAGCTGTGGCCACACTTTGGCTAAATCCAGTCGATCCTGCGGCGTTAACGTGCTGATGCGCTGAATAGTGAGCTTCATAACCCTTACCTGTACTGGCTGAAAGGGCTTAGTGTAGCGAAAGTAGACAGTCAGAGCGCTGTCACTTTTTTGCGATGAAAAGAGGTCAAACAGCGGTCAGTTTGCCAGGATTGTGGAGTAAGCCCGCAATGATCGTTGAAAAAGCCAGCATAACGCGCTGGCAAGCTGGTGAAAATCCGGCCATAACAACCAGACGAATCTGCTGTGCAGGGCAACTAATACTGAATGTGTCAGTTGATTTACAGAAGAAAATTCCTGTTTAATAACCTGAAAAATAAAGTCTTCTTAACAATAAATGCCAGATAAGAGCGCTAACTCATTATTCTGAAATCAGTTTTCCTCTTTGACTGGCTGAAAATAAACCAAACACCACAGACACGACACAACAGATGGGGAAGTTCGCATGAAAATGAGTAAAGGACGCGCGTTACTGGCGGGTTGCGTAGCGCTGGCGATGAGCCATGCGGTACTGGCAAAAGATATCAAAATTGCGATTGTCGGTGCGGCGACCGGTCCGGTAGCGCAGTACGGTGATATGCAGTTCACCGGTGCAGCGCAGGCTATTAAAGACATCAACGCTAAAGGCGGCGTCAACGGCGACAAACTGGTTGGCGTTGAATATGACGATGCCTGTGACCCGAAACAGGCGGTTGCGGTCGCGAACAAAGTCGTGAACGATGGCATCAAATACGTTATTGGTCACCTGTGCTCCTCCTCTACTCAGCCTGCGTCAGACATCTATAACGACGAAGGCATTCTGATGATCACCCCGGCAGCGACAGCGCCAGAACTGACCGCGCGCGGCTACGCGGACGTTATGCGTACCACCGGTCTGGACTCCGATCAGGGCCCAACGGCGGCAACCTACATCCTGGAGCAGATCAAACCCAAGCGTATTGCTGTAGTGCATGACAAACAGCAGTATGGTCAGGGTCTGGCAGAGTCCGTGCAGAAAACCCTGAAAGCCAAAGGCGGCAATGTAGTGCTGTTTGAAGGTATCACCGCCGGCGATAAAGATTTCTCTACGCTGATTGCGCGCCTGAAGAAAGAGAACGTCGATTTCGTCTACTACGGGGGTTACTACCCGGAGCTGGGCCAGATTCTGCGCCAGGCGAAAACTGCCGGTCTGAACGCGGGCTTCATGGGCCCGGAAGGGGTGGGCAACGCCTCGCTGTCTAACATTGCCGGCGACGCGTCAGAAGGTCTGTATGTCACGCTGCCTAAGCGTTACGACCAGCTGCCAGAGAACAAAGCGATTGTTGATGCGATCAAAACCAATACCGCGTCGAACCGTAAAGATCCAACCGGACCGTTCGTCTGGACAACCTATGCCGCGATTCAGTCGCTGGTGGCCGGTATTGAACGCAGCAAGAGCGATGAGCCGGATGCGATTGCGAAGAACCTGAAAGAGGGTGCCGCGGTGCCAACCGTGATGGGCAACCTGAACTGGGACGAGAAGGGCGATCTGAAAGGTTTCGAGTTCGGCGTCTTTAAATGGCACAAAGACGGCTCCTCTACCGCAGTTAAGTAATGCCATAGCGTTCTCCTCCCGCATGCGGGCAGGGCACAAACTATCCCCCTCTCGCGTGCGGGAGGGGTAGGGAGAGAGAGCGGTACCGGACGTTCGGGCCGCTCTCTCTGACCCTGACCCTCCTCCACCGTGGATGAGGGAATTTATTTCGCTCCAGATCAGGTCCTCACTATGTCCGAGCAGTTTCTCTATTTCATTCAGCAGATGTTCAACGGGGTCACACTCGGGAGCACCTACGCGCTGATCGCCATCGGTTACACCATGGTTTACGGCATCATCGGCATGATCAACTTCGCCCACGGCGAGGTGTATATGATCGGCAGCTATGTCTCCTTTATTGTGATTGCCGCCCTGATGATGATGGGCATCGACACCTCGTGGCTGATGATCGCTGCCGGGTTCGTGATGGCAGTGATCATCTCCAGCGCCTATGGCTGGAGTATTGAGCGCGTGGCGTATAAGCCGGTGCGATCCTCCAAGCGCCTGATCGCGCTGATCTCGGCGATTGGTATGTCGATCTTCCTGCAAAACTACGTCAGCCTGACGCAGGGCTCGCGCGATCTGGCGCTGCCAAGTCTGATCACCGGCCAGTGGACGCTGGGTGAGAGCAACGGCTTTGCCGCCACGCTCACCACCATGCAGCTGGTTATCTGGGTGGTGACCTTCCTGGCGATGCTGGCGCTGACGCTGTTTATCCGTTACTCGCGCATGGGCCGTGCCTGCCGCGCCTGTGCCGAAGATTTGAAGATGGCCAGCCTGTTAGGGATTAATACCGACCGCGTGATTTCACTCACCTTCGTGATTGGCGCGGCGATGGCGGCGGTTGCGGGCGTGCTGCTCGGTCAGTTCTACGGCTCCATCAACCCGTTCATCGGCTTTATGGCTGGCATGAAGGCCTTCACCGCAGCGGTACTGGGCGGCATCGGTAGTATTCCGGGCGCGATGATTGGTGGCCTGGTGCTCGGCATCGCGGAAGCGCTGACCTCAGCCTATCTCTCTACCGAATACAAAGACGTGGTGTCGTTTGCGCTGCTGATTGTGGTGCTGCTGGTGATGCCAACCGGCATCCTGGGTCGTCCGGAGGTGGAGAAAGTATGAAACGCCTCGGTCTGGTTAACGCCGTGGTCTCCACGGTAATGTTACTGGTGCTTGCCAGCTTCTTTATGGGCATGCGCCTCGATCTCGATGGCACCAAACTGGTGGTCGCCAATGCCGGCGCGGTGCGCTGGAACTGGATTTTCATCGGCTGTGCCGTGGTATTTGTCTTCCAGCTGCTGCGTCCGCTGTTCCAAAATACGCTGAAGCGCAGCGGTAAAGGTCTGGTCCTGCCGGGCTTTGATGGCTCCACGCCGAAGCAAAAACTGCTGATGCTGCTGGTTATCGTGGCCGCCGTCGCCTGGCCGTTCGTTGTCTCACGCGGTAGCGTGGATATTGCCACCTTAACGCTGATTTATGTGATGCTCGGTCTCGGCCTTAATGTAGTTGTTGGTCTCTCCGGCCTGCTGGTGCTTGGCTACGGTGGCTTCTATGCCATCGGGGCCTACACCTTTGCGCTGCTGAATCACTACTATGGTTTCGGCTTCTGGGAGAGCCTGCCGCTGGCGGGAATAGTCGCCGGTGCCTTTGGTCTGCTGCTGGGTTTCCCGGTACTGCGTCTGCGCGGTGACTATCTGGCGATTGTGACGCTCGGCTTTGGTGAGATCGTGCGTATTCTTCTGCTGAACAGCACCTCTATTACCGGCGGTCCGAACGGCATTGCGCAGATCCCCAAACCCAGCCTGTTTGGTATTGAGTTTGGCCGGCGCGTCAGCGAAGGCGGCTGGACCACCTTTCACGACCTTACCGGGCTGGCGTATAACCCGAACCATCGCGTGATCTTCCTCTATCTGGTGGCGCTGCTGCTGGTGGTGCTGACGCTGTTCGTCATTAATCGTCTGCTGCGCATGCCGCTGGGACGCGCGTGGGAAGCCCTGCGTGAAGATGAGATCGCCTGTCGCTCGCTGGGTCTGAGCCCGACGCGCATCAAACTCACCGCGTTTACCATCAGCGCCGTGTTTGCCGGCTTCGCCGGTACGCTGTTTGCCGCACGCCAGGGGTTTGTCAGCCCGGAATCCTTCACCTTTGTGGAGTCGGCATTTGTGCTGGCGATTGTGGTGCTGGGCGGTATGGGCTCGCAGCTGGCGGTGATCCTCGCGGCGGTCCTGCTGGTGGTATCGCGTGAGCTGATGCGTGATTTGAACGAGTACAGCATGCTGGTTCTGGGTGGTTTAATGGTGCTGATGATGATCTGGCGTCCGCAGGGGCTGCTGCCGATGAAGCGTCCGCATCTGAAATTGAAGCAGGCGAAACAAGGAGAGCAGGCATGAGTCAGCCTTTATTAGCCGTAGAGGGCCTGATGATGCGCTTCGGCGGCCTGCTGGCCGTGAACAACGTAGCGCTGGAGCTGCATCCGCAGGAGATCGTCTCACTGATCGGCCCGAACGGGGCTGGCAAAACCACGGTGTTCAACTGCCTGACCGGCTTCTACAAGCCCACCGGTGGCAGCATCCGGCTGCGCGATCAGCAGCTTCAGGGACTGCCGGGGCAGAAAATTGCGCGCATGGGCGTCGTACGTACCTTCCAGCACGTGCGCCTGTTCCGTGAGATGACGGTGATTGAAAATCTGCTGGTAGCCCAGCATCAGCACCTGAAAAGCGGCGTATTCTCCGGCCTGTTCAAAACCCCGGCGTTCCGTCGCGGTGAGAGTGAAGCGCTGGATCGTGCCGCCACCTGGCTGGAGCGGATCGGTCTGCTGGAGCTGGCCAACCGTCAGGCCGGCAACCTCGCTTACGGCCAGCAGCGCCGGCTGGAGATCGCGCGCTGTATGGTTACGCGCCCGGAGATTCTGATGCTCGACGAACCCGCTGCCGGCCTCAACCCGCGTGAAACCCACGAGCTGGATGAGCTGATTGCGGAGCTGCGCGGCGAGCATAAAGTTACGGTGCTGCTGATTGAGCACGATATGAAGCTGGTGATGGGCATCTCCGACCGCATCTATGTGGTCAACCAGGGCACGCCGCTGGCGAACGGCACGCCGGAAGAGGTGCGTAACAACCCGGATGTGATCCGTGCTTATTTAGGTGAGGCGTAAGATGGCGAACCCGATTTTAACGTTGCAGGGAGTGAGCGCCCACTACGGTCCGATTCAGGCACTGCACAACATCAATCTGCATATCAATCAGGGTGAGATCGTCACGCTGATTGGGGCCAACGGCGCGGGGAAAACCACGCTGCTCGGCACGCTGTGTGGCGAACCGCGCGCTACCAGCGGCACCATCACTTTTGATGGCAAGATCATTACAGACTGGCAGACCGCAAAGATCATGCGTGAAGCGATTGCGATTGTGCCGGAAGGGCGCCGCGTGTTTTCGCGCATGACGGTGGAAGAGAACCTGGCAATGGGCGGCTTTTTCGCCACGCGTCAGCAGTATCAGGAGCGTATCGAGCGCGTTTACCAGCTGTTTCCCCGGCTGGCCGAGCGTAAGCTGCAGCGCGCCGGCACCATGTCCGGTGGTGAGCAGCAGATGCTGGCGATTGGCCGTGCGCTGATGAGCCAGCCGCGTCTGCTGCTGCTGGATGAGCCTTCACTGGGGTTAGCGCCGATCATTATTCAGCAGATTTTCGATACCATCGAGCAGCTGCGTAAAGAGGGTATGACGATCTTCCTCGTGGAGCAGAACGCCAACCAGGCGCTGAAGCTGGCCGATCGTGGCTACGTGCTGGAGAACGGGCATGTGGTGCTGGAGGATAGCGGGGAAGCGTTACTTTCCAACGAAGCGGTACGCAGCGCTTACTTAGGCGCCTGATCTGGCTTACTTGTCAGATTGCGGTTGGGCAGTGCCCGCAATCTGACTGCGCCGCCGACGGCCATCAACTCAGGTGCGGAATAACGAATCATTCCGCGCCACCCTATAATCCACTACCGCTACGCTTGCCTGTCACAATGCTGTCATAAACCTGTTATTTTTCCGTCATTTCCCCGTGTCATGTTACTTCGCGAACAAAATATGCGTGATTTCGCGCGCGTCTAACAGCACAGGAAAACTTTATGTCCGCTTTTACGCTTCGTCCCCGCCTGATAAGTCTCGTGCTCGGTCTGGCGCTCAGCGGTAATGCGCTGGCTGCTACTGAGATCCCTTTCTGGCACTCCATGGAAGGTGAGTTAGGCAAAGAGGTCGACTCTCTGGCACAGCGCTTCAACCAGGCGCATCCGGATTACAAAATCGTTCCGACTTATAAAGGCAACTACGAGCAGAGCCTGGCCGCAGGGATTGCCGCGGTGCGGAGCGGCAAAGCGCCGGCGATTCTGCAGGTGTACGAAGTGGGCACGGCCACCATGATGGCCTCGAAAGCCATTGTTCCTGTGCATGAGGTCTTTAAAGACGCAGGCGTGCAGATGGACCCGAAACAGTTTGTGCCGGCCGTGGCGGGCTACTACAGCGACAGCAACGGCCAGCTGATCTCCCAGCCCTTCAACAGCTCCACGCCAGTGCTCTACTACAACAAAGACGCCTTTAAAAAAGCGGGCCTGAACCCGGATGAGCCGCCGAAAACCTGGCAGGCGCTGGCAAAAGACGCCGAAGCGCTGCGTAAAGCGGGCCTGACCTGTGGATACGCCAGCGGCTGGCAGGGCTGGATTCAGATTGAGAACTTCAGCGCCTGGCATGCACTGCCGGTGGCCACTAAAAACAACGGCTTTGATGGCACCGATGCGGTGCTGGAATTTAATAAGCCGGTGCAGGTGCGCCATATCCAGATGCTGGAAGAGATGAACAAGAGGGGCGATTTCACCTACTTCGGCCGTAAAGATGAGTCGACCGCGAAGTTCTACAACGGTGACTGCGGCATTACCACTGCCTCTTCCGGCTCACTGGCGGATATCAAGCACTACGCGAAGTTCAACTTCGGCGTAGGCATGATGCCGTACGATGAGACCGTACCCAACGCGCCGCAGAACGCCATTATCGGCGGTGCCAGCCTGTGGGTGATGAAAGGCAAAGATGCCAGCACCTACAAAGGCGCAGCGGAGTTTATGAAGTTCCTCGCTCAGCCGGAAATCGCTGCGGAGTGGCACCAGAAAACCGGCTACCTGCCGATCACTACCGCCGCTTATGAGCTGACCAAAAAGCAGGGCTTCTATGAGAAGAACCCGGGCGCGGATATCGCTACGCGCCAGATGCTGAACAAAGATCCGCTGCCGTTCACCAAAGGGATGCGCCTCGGCAACATGCCGCAGATTCGTACCATCGTAGACGAGGAGCTGGAGGGCGTGTGGACCGGCAAACAGGCGCCTCAGGCTGCACTGGATAACGCCGTTAAACGCGGTAATGAACTGCTGCGTCGCTTTGAGCAGCAGGTGAAGTAATTCCGTTGTTCCGGGATGGGCGCGCGGCGTCCGTCCCGACTCTTTTCTGGCGAGTCTGCTATGTCCTCATCATCACGACCGGTTTTCCGCTCCCGCTTTTTGCCCTATCTGCTGGTGGCGCCGCAGCTGATCATCACGGCGATCTTTTTCCTGTGGCCAGCCGCAGAAGCGCTGTGGTATTCGCTGCAGAGCATTGACCCCTTTGGTATCTCCAGCACCTTTGTCGGTCTGGAGAACTTTAAACGTCTGTTCAGCGACGACTACTATCTGGCATCGTTCTGGACCACTCTTGTGTTCAGCGCCCTGGTCACGGTGTGCGGCATGACCTTTTCACTGCTGCTGGCGGCGCTGGTGGATTACGTTATCCGCCTGAAGAAGCTCTATCAAACGCTGCTGCTGCTGCCGTATGCGGTCGCGCCTGTGGTGGCCGCGGTGCTGTGGATGTTCCTGTTTAACCCCGGTCTTGGCCTGTTCAGCCACCTGCTGAACCAGATGGGCTATAACTGGAACTACGCGCAAAACAGCGGTCAGGCGATGTTCCTGATCGTGCTGGCGTCCATCTGGCAGCAGATGAGTTACAACTTCCTGTTTTTCTTTGCTGCACTGCAATCCATCCCTAAA
>Ga0157363_1006819_pt1 | contig 10783 bp, 4 predicted proteins | sample AttsexASBM1_FD_111477 | JGI IMG/M metagenome (GOLD analysis project Ga0157363, IMG submission 111477) | Fungus gardens microbial communities from leaf cutter ant in Ribeirão Preto, State of São Paulo, Brazil - Atta sexdens ASBM1 | ecosystem: Host-associated > Fungi > Mycelium > Unclassified ...
AAAAAAAAAGTGAAATATTTTCATTTTTTTCAAGGGTGATTGCATTCTCACTTGGAGTGAGATTTCACTGCAAGAAATTTAGAGTATGGATAACTTGGAATACATCCTTAGTTTTAGAACAAGTCTTTTAAGAACTTTAAATACAAAAAGGACAGCAATATAAAAAATAAAAATAAACATAAAAAACATGACGTTATAACAATTAAAACAATTACATTGTTGAAAGATTATGACATTGATCATATTATGTTATTTTTAATATGTGTCTATTATTTCATTGTTCAATATCGTTAACATATTATCTAAGAAGCAGAGTCATCAAAATGGCGTTCATATAGCTTCATAATAAATATTAATAACAATTTTTCAAACAGTCACGATTCACACATTTTAATATCCATTTTATTATTATCGTGATCTATTATACTTGGGTGACTTTACGTTATAAATAATTAAAACTTTTGCTTCCAAAAACTTTTCATTATCCAAATATCAATAATAATTTTTTGTAGAAAAAGTGATAAAGATTTTAGACAAATAAAATAATTATGAGATAAAATGTGTTTGAATATCTTTATAAATGATTCATTAGATTGAATGTTGCCTGTATAATGATACATAGGATTGGGAAAACAATGCAGATAGCCAAATGCCTTTGAGGTTGTCATCATGTTGCTGATAATTTCTAATTTGTCATTGTGCATTTTAGGTTGTACTTACTATGAATTTGACATTAAATTACAGCAAATAGATGGTAATTTGTTGACATTGATATATTTTCTCAACAAATTGATTTCTGACTGCAATAATGGCATTTTATTATCATCAGAAATCATCTGCGACAAACAGCAAGTTCACAGCAACATGACGGCAACATATAAAGAAATATTAATGATGTTCATATGATAACATTAATATCATCTTGCGAATTATACTACAAAAATATAGTTTATGTAATCTATAGGATGTCCCAAACTTTTTGACATACCTCTTATGGGCAGATAGAAGACAAACTGAGTGGAAAAGTCATATATTATTTTACAATTTTTTTTTAGTTATTTAATGAGCGCAATGTCTAAAATCTAAAATACATAAAACAACTTAATTTAAGATATCTTAAGAATTCTATAAGAAACATCTTTAAGATATTCATAGATTTCTCTCTTCAAGATTTCATAAAAAACTCTAAAAGAATATCTTAAAGTTGTCTTATGCGTCAATTTTATTCGCTTATTCGGCTTTTTTCTAAAAAATTCTTAGAGCTCTATGAAGAAAATAAACAATTTTTGTCTCTTGCAGTTTTATCTGTAAAGTTGAGTATATTTGATAGTATATTTGAGTAAAAAATTATTGAAGAACAATTTTCGACAATTTTTAGTAATTAATATCTTGTTTACTATTGTGAAAATTGTAAAATTAGAAGATTTTTCTTCTCATAAGGGAACACAATCAAGTGAATCTTTCTGATTTAAATGTGCTTTTTATAGTTATATGTTGTTTTATGGAGACACATAATTTTTTTATACATGCTGAATTGCACGTTAAGGGAGTGTAATTCTCCCTTGAAGAAAATTGATTTTTTTTCTTTTAAATTGAATATCGTCGAAACTATAAGAGATAGAAAAAAAATTTTCAGAAAATTGAATGGGTTCAATCAAAAGTACTTTAGAACTATAATAAAAACATTTTTTTAAATTATTTATTTATAATAAAAATTATTTATTTATTTATTATTTATAAATAAAAAAATTGTTTTATTGTAGTTTTAAAGTAGTCTTAATGTCAATTAAGAATATACTATTAAGATTAACAAAGAAAAAAAATTAGATTTACAGAAACTATACGCAAGCTCTTACACGAGCTTACGCTTTAAATTGATTTTTAATTTTTTTTTCCTTTCTGATAAAGTTTCCTACAATAATTTATTTCTAATAATTTATTTACAAGATACATTATTCGTTTTCTTTATTATTTAATGACATAACTTTACAAAAAAAATTTGTAAAAAAATTTTCAAAATCTGAATTTGTTAAGAAATTAATGCGTTTAAAAATTCATATATTTTTGTGCCATATAGCCGATCGCCTAAACAATGCAATAATTTAAATATAAATTTTTTTTCTCTTATTTTCCAATGTCTACCTTTAACATACGCCATTTTATTCTACTTTGTGAAACTCAAATTTGATTTTCAAGGCTATCAACGAGAATATTTCGAACTTTAATTTAAGCTTTAGCTTATCTCGGTAGGATGATTTTTTATTGAGTTATCGCTATTTAAAAATATTATAACTTGTGCTAAAATTTAATGGATTTTTTATCGGTAATTATAATATTAATTATAATATTCTTTCATATAATTTTCTTTTTATTATAAAATGATTATAAAAAAATTAAAACACGTTATAATTTATAAGTTGCATTTTTATGTACGCAACAGACATTTTCAATTAATTAATAGTCTAAAACTTTTAGTCAGCAATGTAGATGAAATGATAATGACATCGGATTATACCACCTCTTACAATCCATACTATAAGAGGTGACGTTAATATAAAGAGCGGTTTATCGTTAAAGAGCTCAGTTATTTTTCATCTACAACATAATTGTGCACTACAATAATTGTGAATATCAACAGCAGGTATATAATAATGAATATAAAAGTTAAAGTATAAATATATAAAATAAAGGTTGGACAATTAATATAAAAAAGTTAAAAGTTACATGATAAGCTTCAAAAGTTCATAACTTTTAGATAACTAAATTAATTTTACACGTAAATAAGTTAATTTTTAACTTCAACTTGTTATGTTTTAAAACACATTAATTTTACCCTATTAACTTCTTCAAAGTTAGTCTTTTTTTATTTTGGAAAATTCTCTTATAAAATAATTAAACAATTAAAAAATCCAATGATCGTAATGAGTGTAACGGCTTGATTATGTACGGTTATTTACACTTCTTTTGAATTTAAAAAAAAGATGAAAGAAGATATTTTATTGAAAATAATTATTTCTGTTAATCAAAATTTTATTTAAATAACGCGTGCAATATAGATTATTTTATAATAATCACTAACATCTATTTAATTATTACTATATTTTAATCTTTAAATTTCATACGTAATTTTTTGTAATTCTTAATTTGTAATTCTTTAAAATTATTATTCGGTTTTCATAATAGAAGAAAAAATGCATGTTTCCATATAAAAAAAATAGAAAATAACTTCAACTTACGCCGCAGCAAAAAAAAAACTTATTTTAAGTAGAGGAAAGTGGCCGATACCGATATTTTCTAAAGCGACATCCCTTTATTTTTCAGAAACTATAGAAGAAACTATTAAATAGATTAAATAGAATACTCGAGGCTACAAACAAATTGCGCGAGACACGCATAAACGCGTGTCTGAGCATCCAGTAGCGACTGCTGCTGTCTGCTGTGATATCTCGACGCGTCTGTCGTAGAAGTTACGCTACAATTTAAAAAAATTGAACACGTAAGTAAATATTTTTATTCTTAAAATTTTTGTTTTACAATTGTATATAATTGTCTGAGATATTTAATTTTCATTTAGATAAATGTAGTTCATACTTAATAAAATCCAAGAAATTTTTTGTTTGTCTATCTTTGTTATCGTATACTGCTAATGTTTTTAAAAAAAATGAACGGATTAGTAGGCTAACCATAAATGGAGCTATATGACTAATTTAGTGATGACGATTCTCCCAGCATACGAGAATGGATTGAAATGAATTGAAATAGATTCAGATTTTCAGAAATATTGATTCACGAATGTTAAAATGAATACTTTTCAATCCTACATTTTTATTCATTTATAGGAATTGCATGGAGCATATCTCTATGCTTTTCAATCTAAAAATAATATTAGTTTTTTCTGTGCATTGTGAACACTGTTCAATTTTAAAATTTTGAATAGGAAATGCAATTTTTAAATTTAATTGCATCCAATTGAATCTAATTGAATCCAATTAAATCCAAAAAAAGTATTTGCTATTTAAAATACGCATTCGGATAGAAAAAAAATTCAATCCATTTTAATTCATTCTCGTTTGCTGAGCTGATAATACCTACTCTTAAACTTCTTGGAAAGATATCTCATTCTAAAAGAATAAAAATACAGTTTTTGAAAAAGAGTGAAAATATTTCATTTCTTGAAAAAGGATGTATATTTTATTTCTTTAAAAAGATATACTTCAGTGGTAAATGCTTGACACTGCCATGTAAAGGCACCTTTAAGGGGATCCTAAAGCCTCTTATTTTATCGATTAAATCATGTAATTTATATAACAAATACTTTTTTCTCTTTCATCGATTCGAAAATCCTTTTTCAGGATTAAAGTGCATTAATATCTGGGAAATGGAATCTATGCTGAGAACGATAAAAAATTTCAAAATTGATATATTTTTTACCATTTCTTAGTGAAATATGGCGTCTCAGTTATCAAGTCATGCTTTTTGCATTTGCTTGAAATGAATACTTTGCAACTTGTACGAAATAGTGGTTCCCAGACACATAGTTTACACGAACAAATAACATTCGAGTTCTTAGAATTAGACTTAGACGAATTTAATCGCGACGAATTTATTATATGAAAATTGACATGAATGTCTGATTGCGTGTATTATAGGTTGTGTGAGATATTGATGTGATAGTATATAAAAACATATCGATCGCGGCACATGGCCTATGGTGACTTCATCGGAGTTCGAGCTTCGCTTTAGGATCCTCTTAAGATACCATTACATGCAAACGTCGAGCATCGAGCATCTACGCAGAAGATTATTGCGCAGAAGTTTGAATCTCCTGTGCAATATGAGACTGATATTTCATAAAAATTATTAACTTTCCAAATTCATAACTGATATTACGAGAATACATAAAAAAATATTCGGATCATTATGATCTATCTTAATGTCACACTATTATGGCACTGGGTTAAGGCTTATAAATTTTATTTCTAAGACATTTATAGTAATTATATTTGAAATTACTTCAAATTGCTTATTAAAAAATGCACCTTAAAGTAATTTGAATCTGGAACCTCTGGATTATGAATTTTCTGCTTACCAGCTACAATTGAGGGTGTTATTTATTCTCTCTCTCTCTCTCTCTCTCTCTCTCTCTCTCTCTCTCTCTCTTCAGTCTTATTGCCCGTAACCGAGCGTGATAACTTCTCTCATATGTCTGTGGAGCGTACACTGATTGTGCACGGTCATATGGAACCTACTGTTTAACATCGATTCCAAATGATTTTTGTTAGAGAAGTTCTCTTGGCAAAGATATTCTCGGTGGTTTGCCATTGTCTATTGAGACGAGCGTTCGAAAAATTTTTCTGCTTGAGATCGAATCTCGGCATCGATTTCTGGCATATCAGTCTTGTGCGCTACACCTGCTCAATATTTGTCTACTTCAATTATAATCAGTTAAATCAATGCATGAAATTACATAGATATAATAAAAATATCATTATTTAACAAATATAATAAAATATAAATAATTTACATTACTATGAGACAACATTGATAAGAGACAACATCGAATAACCTACTCAGATAATAAAATGCCCGCACAATGATGTCACGGATTATCCGTATGGCATGCGCGCATATCACCACACATGTCATCATATGAGACTCATATTGATTGCACGCGTATCCGCACAAAATTCCCGCACAATGATCGCGTGGTGGACGTATACGTGCGAGTATTCTCACGCGTGTCATAACATTCGCAGATACGTTCTCTTTGAGACTCACATCACTCGCGTGCTGACACTATAGTTTAATATTCGAAAAAAAAAAAAATTATTTGTATTTAAAATTTACAAATTTACGCATGCTCTTTTTACGTCATGTACGAGCAGTATGATGATAGCACAGTGAGCGCACACAGCCTGATACACACAGCGTGATCGCATAATGCGACTCATTGCGCTCGCACGCATGAACGTCTCATCACGTCGTGCGGGCAGAGTGATTTCATTGTATGGACACGATGTGATACGCACGCGTGAAAGCAATATTAGCTCGCACGAATTGTTATCTGGGATATTGATATTTTAAAATTTTGCATATTGCATACCTGCAATAATAATTGACGTGATTTAAGATAAAAAACAAGTTCCTTAATTCAATTCTTAGTCCTCAGGTAATTAACATGTTAATCGGCCGGCAGAAATTTCTGGTAATTCTGTTATTGATTCGACGCAGATATTGATGAAACAACGATGAGAATTAGATTACCTAGTAATTGTAATAGTGCCTCATTTACAGATAGTTTAAAAAGTATAAGTTTTATTTAAAAAAAAATTTTTTTTATCAATAATTTTTCATCGAGTTTCGACAATCTGGAAATTGTGCAATTTTGATCATTTTCAAAGTGTTATTTTTGTAATGTTATTTTGAGTAGTGTAATATCAAATTGTTCTTTTTTAGTTTAAATAAATTAGACGGAATCATTAAAGAACAAAAAGATTTTTTCTCTTGAATCTAAGAAAAATATATATTGTTTATAAGATTAGTTGTGAAAAACTGCAATGCGTCTACTCAATCAGCAAACAACATTTTTTAAATGTTTTTTAAATGTTTCTCATTAATTTTTCACGATTCATTTTCAAAATTCATTAATTTAACGTTTATTAAAGATTTATTTTACATTATAATTCTTCACTTGAAATGATTAAAAAAACATTGTTTAAATGTTTATTTAATGTTTATTCAACATTAATTATTCGTTTGAAATAAAGGTTGAAAGAAATATTTACTTCACGTTTGTTTAATGTTTAATAAATATTCATTTCACATTAATTATTTGTTTGAAATAATGATTTAAAGAAATACTTATTTAACATTTTTTTAAACGTTTATTTGTAATTAATTTTATATTTTATTAGTCGATTTCAAAATAATATTCTTTAAACGTTTATATAACGTTTAAATAAAAAAAAATATTATTTTGAAATTAAATGTTTTTTAAATTTGTTTTTTGTTATTTATTTATTTATTTAAAATATTTTATTTAATTAAGGGCTCCTGATTACTCAGCCACTCTGCGTTGACGATGGCGAACACAGAATCAGACGGCAGTCTGGCGAAATGATAGCCACACACTTAAGCACGAGTCCGTGTGCTCGCCTGCGATGCGCGAGAGTGAATGAGACAGCTAGAGCTCCTTCTCACATTAATCACTTGTAATCAAGCGATCGAAAATGTTTTCTCGGCCGCTCGGCGGCCTTAGGCATCAATAAGAGACGGAAGGCATTCTAAATAACATATAAGTTTTAATAAATTGTAATAATAGTGTACCCCTCCCCTTAATCCAGAATAGTATAAATCATATTAAAATACAATAGTTTAGATATTTAATTGTTTACGATTTTTCATACGTGTTATATAGTATAAAAGAGAGTATACTCTACTTTATAAACTCGAGTAGCAAGAATAGTTCAGTAGAATTTTACCGGAAAAAAATTATAAATCAGCATTTCTCTTCACGAAAGTCTCGAAAGGCCATTAGAAAAGAAATGCGTATGTTTGAGACTCGAGAGGAAAGTATCGCGAAAAAAAATCGAATATTTGCAAAAAGCATATTTGCAAAACTATTTTTCACTTATAAAACGAAAGATATTATTGTAAAAAATCGGTATAAAAAAATACGTACTCGAAATAACTACAAAATGAGATGTGGAACATTAAAATCGATCTATTAGTTCAGTAGAAAAAAAAATAAAAAAACGGAAAAGACCTTTTTTTCACTCGCTCTCTGTTCATTAAGATTTAAATGCAAAGCTTTAAAATTCTCATAAAAAAATGTAGCCCTCATAATGACGAACAAAATAAGACAACTAGTCTTGAACAAGTCTAAAATGTTCATTAATTTTTGCAAAAAGATATTTGTTCACTAAAAACCTGTCTGCGGAAAACTTAATTTCTTCATCTTTGAGCAGTCGGACAGCAATTTACAGGGATTTTGCTTCTTCAAGAGTTGCACTATCACGTACAAATATAATTAATAACAAAACGATTTTTTGCAGTTAAATTATTATAAAACGATTTAAAAAATGGGTATCTTTTTCATATAAATATTTCATATAAAAAAATGGAAATAATTTCGTTAATATGCATCATATCAAATAGCCGTGTGAAGCATTCGAAATCTGACTTTTCTACGAATTTAAATAAATAAAAAGAATAAAAAAAAGATTACCCTTCGATTATTAGGAGCTTGAGATAACAATTTTTTTTCAAAAAATTACTGTGACTCTAGTTTTTATGATTAAGCGTTCCGTCTGGCGCATCAATTTGTCAAGGAAGAATTGAATTTAAAAAATCTTGAATTATAACCATGAAATTTTTAATTTAGAAAATTTTTTCTTTCTTGAATTTTTATTTTTTCGGTTTATTATTAAAAAATCACGTTTGAGTATGGAACGCATGTCTGATTAACAAATTTAAGTCATATTAGCTATGTTTCTTTATTTAATATGCTATAAAAAGTATTCAATTGGACAATTAAATGTATGGAATTATCAGTACAAAATTGTTTTTGTGAATTTAATTGCAGATAATAATTAATAAGTAATTTGCCAAATGTTAGCGTAATAACTGTTAAAGATATAATACTAACTTTCGCAAATATAAAAGTATTAAAATTAGTGTTACATGAAAAATATTTTGCAACTATATTCAACAGTTACACTAACATTTGGCAAATTATTTATTATTTGTCATATTTACATATGGTATGTCATATTTGTATCTGCAATTAAATTCATAAAAATAATTTTGTACTGATAATTCCGTACATTTAATTCAATTCCGTAATTTTGTTTAATTGGACACTTTTTACAGCATGTTAAATAAAGAAACATAGCTAATATGACTTAAATTTGTTAATCAGACATGCACTTCATACTTAAATGTCATTTTTTTTTTAGTAAACCGAAAAAATTGAAGAAACAAAAAATTAAAAATTTCATGATTACAATTACTTTGCGAAACATAGTTTGGTTAAGTTATGTTTATATTTCGTCGAGTTATCTCAGATTTAAAAAATTAGGTTTCCACGTCAATTTATTGCTGAGAAAATATAAATTTAGTAAATTTTACACACAAAGTCAAATACACACGAATTGCCGAGCGAATCTTCCCCACTACGCCGACTTCCCTCCAGGATTGTTTTGTTTAAAACTTTTTTTTTTAAACAAATATTTAAAACATGTTTTAAGTCAGATTAAATTAAACATACTTTTTTTTAAACAGTTTAAAACAAATGTTTAAAACGTTATTTTTAAAAATACTATTTTTAATACTATTTAGTAGAGGAGAAAGTGATACTCTAGTTACATTTTACATGATAACTTGGTTAATAATGAATATTTAAATTTAAAACTTGACAATTACATTCATTAATTGTTGAATCGATTCTGGACTCAAAATTACGAAATATTTATTACTTAGGACACTACTAAAAATGTGACAACATTTGCATAATGATGAATCGAAGAGAAACATGGATGATAATGTGGCCTTCTATAAAAATGATCTTAAAAATGATCTTAAAAAGTTAGTTTTGTTTAGAAAACAGTAGTTTGATTATAAAATTAACAAAAAAGTAAAATGTATTGCAGAATATATGCATGTATACAAATGTATATACATACACATGTGTACATATAACTTGTATACAGGATATTTGGAAAATAATGATAAATTTTTCACATGGGGGCAGAATGGACTAAACTGAGAAAAAAATCCTCTATCATTTAGCAATAATTAACAAGACACTATATATAATTGATAAAAATTGCCGAAAATTGGTCTTTAATAATTTTTTACTCGAATATTATCAATTTTAGAAAAATTACAAGAGATAATTTTCTGTTCGTAGAACTCTAAGAATTTTTTCAGAATTTTTTAATACCGTATTTTCTTATATTGGTAAAAATGAGAAAATGTGTACTAAAGAGAAAAAGAGAAAAAATGTAGTACTAAAAAATTGATAAAAAATTCTGAAAAAATTCTTAAAAAATTCGTAGAGTTTTATAAGAAAAAAATAAACAATTTTTGTCTTTTGCAGTTCTGTAAAGTTGATAGTATTTCAGTAAAAATTATTGAAGGCCAATTTTCGTCAATTTTTAACAATTAATATCTTGTTAACTATTACGAAAATTGGTAGAGTACTTTTCTTTTCAGTTTAGTCCATTCTGTCCCTATGCGAAAGATTTATCATTATTTTCCAAACTCTGTGTATAAGTAACGCTCGACAGCCTATAAAAATCTATAGTAACGTAAATTATAGATTAATATTAGAACTAGTTCAAGGAATAATTATTTTGAAATAAAAATCTTAAAAAAGAAGCCGAATAATCAATATCAATAATAAAGGACCACATTAGCAAAATGCTATGCTATTGTTTAAATTTGCAACTTAAAATATTTATACATCAAATAAAATGTTAAATAGCAAACACAACACATTCAAATATACATATATTTATATAATAATACACTCAAATTTAAGAAAAATGAGGAAATAGGTGTAATTAAATGCTAAATGTACCTCAGAAAATATTTGAAAGTAAAAATGCGTTTTAATAAAATATAATAAATACAGTTTAAAAGATGTTTTTTTTGTTTTAAACATGATTTTTTTCTAAAGCTGTTAAAATATATAAAACATATATATATATAAAACATATATAAAACATTAAAAACATGTTTTAAACAAAAAAATTGAATGTTTTTTTTTTTAAATACGTTT
>Ga0157363_1006820_pt1 | contig 10783 bp, 5 predicted proteins | sample AttsexASBM1_FD_111477 | JGI IMG/M metagenome (GOLD analysis project Ga0157363, IMG submission 111477) | Fungus gardens microbial communities from leaf cutter ant in Ribeirão Preto, State of São Paulo, Brazil - Atta sexdens ASBM1 | ecosystem: Host-associated > Fungi > Mycelium > Unclassified ...
ATTCACAAGATCTGATGAGACATCTGACATCGAGAATTTGTAAATAAAAAAATTTATACCTGAGATATAAATATTATTGCATATATTTAAATAAATATTTATTTCAGTGAAATAAATATATTTCTCTCAAATAAATTTTATAAGACAAGTAACTTTATCTCAGGGAAAGAAATATACACAGAAACATTTATCATCAAATAAAAGACAAGTCATCATGACATCAAAATAACATGAAAAAAACTTCAAAATGGTCCATTAAAAGTCACTTTTCAATTACTTATGACTCATTTTATTATTTTAACGTTATTGTGACTTGTTGCTCTGTTAATTGGAGCACAGAGTAGGTGATATTCGTTTTTATTTTCACTCATTAGTTATCAAATGTACATGATATATCTGCGATTTTATTTTTTTATTATTAACGAAGTGGACAACGAAGTAATATATATAGGAGTAACACATGAGAAGAACCATGTCCGCTAGCAAAAGCGGGACGCGCTCTGAATCATACACGGCGTGTCGTGTTCAAGCACGACTGCACATTGCACTGGGCAACAAAGAGAATGTGTATAACGTCCGATGAATGATTTGCAAAGTATAGTTACAGGTTTAAATTGTGTATAGTTATAGGCCGCATCAGATAAATAATGCGAAATTTATCTAACGGATGTTTTTTGCTCAAAAAGCGATAATTCGCGATTGCGCTTCTCCATGTTGGAAAATGACGCGGTTTGTATTCGTTGGAAGCTGGAAGATAAATTGAATCCGATGAGCATCTAGGTGAAGGTGAGAATAGCGTCGAGATAAGACTCGTCTTAAAAGATTTCATTTCGCATCTCGCTTTTTCCTCGCGTTAATAGCAAAGTGCAGCGCATTGCCCCAAGGATGACTCATAGAAAATCATCCTTGTGAAGCGCGTCATGCGAGCGTTCTTTCGACCGGTTCGGATAATTATTTCGCGAAAGTTTCACACGACCTTGCAACGGGCGATCGATCGATTTACGATCACTTTCCAAGCGGCTAGCACATCAAGATGCAATCGTTTTGGTACACTGGGCAAAAATTAGATTATTGTTGATAGCACGAAATTTTGCCGAAATGACATTCAATTCAAAAAATGAAGCTAACAAGGAAACATTCTAAAAGTGATATTGATCCACTTGGAAATCAATAACACCCTGGACCTAAAATCTAAATAACTCATCTAATGACTCTCTTCAATCTCTACAATTTTTATTTAAAACGTTTTTTTTTTTCCAAAATGTATTGTTCTCGAGATATTTTGTGTTTAAGTTAAAATGATCAAATAAATTTCAACCTAAGTCAGATACAGAATCTGTAGGATCCCAAGATTTGACTATCTAGAATACTTATTTCAAACGTTTCGAACTTTTCGACTAATAATGTTAATTTTTTTTATATTACTTAACATGTTCCTTTGTAAGATATTTCATATTCCTTCGAGAGGATCAGAATGGAAGATTTGATTATCAGTTTAAAATAAATTGTACGATTTTAATTAACTGTGTTCAGCAGGAAAAGCAATTTCGAAATTGTTGTAAAATTCTTTATGATTGATTTTACTCTAGTTTCTCACTGAAACTAAATATATAAATCAATTATATTAAAAAAAATCTTACAACAATGCTTTTTTCTGCTCAATGCAACCAATTGTAATTAACGCTAATGAGATAGTGCGGTAAATGAACTGATGTGAGACCAAGATAAACTGCGAATGTTGATGAATGAAACTGAGGACGACCGATATCTTGCCTGGCCGGTCGGAGCCGGTTTCAGAAACGGTACTTAAACGTCTTGTAAGTTAATAAAGAACATAAATTACATATATCAAAATTATTACCTGCATATCTTACAGCTTTCCTGTCGGTACGGATCTCGAATCCTTGATTATGAAACGTTATTAAAATGATATTTGCACAAAACTATTTTTAACGATATGTTAATTATTTTCGGTTAAAAGTAGATCTAGTCGAGAAGATAAATAGAAATCCAAATAATGAAAAATAGAACAACGTGTCTAATTTATACCATTACGTCATTTATGTCTGTCTCTCCGATAAAGTTTACCGAACCGTTAATTACTACCTCAGCAACACGGTAAAAGCTGCGCACTGGCGTGCAAATTGAAAGCGATGAAGGAACAAGAAAAACAGACGTAATTATAGCGGCCCCGAAGAATTAATTAATCTTTCGGACCTGCAAAATAATTATTAATGCTAATAATCTATAAGCCTCATTTAATAAATAATTAATTAAAAGATATCAATGAATATCAAGAAATCAAAATAACAAAAAGTGAATATTAAGTATATTTTAAGAATAATCCAAATTTGCAGATATATAATAAAGAAAATTACATTGTTTGATATTTTTAACAAAGAAATTTATAATTAAATGAATAGAATAGACTCACTAGTCAGCTGGAGAGTTAAGAAACATTATGTAAGAACGCAAACAATGAAACGAACTATAACGAAAGCGAGAAAAATCGTAGTAGAAGATAAAAGATAAAAGTAGAAGATAAAAGTAGAAGATAAAAGAAAAGAAATACATCACATACTTACAGTGTAAGAGAGACTATCACGTATAAATCTCTAAAAGAGAAGAGATTCCTGATTCTCTTTGCGCTCCTAATCGGGAAGCGTCGTGATGGTGAACACGAGGACAAAATCGGCGACGCACCTGCGCGACCGAGAGAACTGTGCGCGCAATGAAGAGTTACTTGGACTCGCGGCGGCCGGCGCCGATTCGTTCGAAAGTGTCAGAGCGTTGAGAAACATGAGACGGAGAGCGAGGGGTAATAACCACAACGGGATTATACATTGCGAGAGAACAAAAAAGAAACGGGACGGAAAGAGCTCGCCAATGGGGCAGAGATGAAGAGAGAGGGAAAGAGAGAGGAAAGCCGGTTACCAATAACTTGCCGCTGACTCACCGCTCCATGTTCTCCTTGCACCCCCGCTATTGTAATCTCATCCCGAAAAATTGGCTGCGTTCAATAGAAAAAGCACCTTTGCTTACTGTGTTATAAGATATTTTAATAATGATTAGTTCTTACCCTTAATTAATTATATCTGTTTTTATAAATGTGTTAATATTTATAGTTTAACTAAAGTGTATACGTATGAAAATTATGTTTATAACAATTTATTTTCCTCGAATAACAAGATTTTGTCATTTTATTTATTCTATTTATTATTATTTTTATTGTTATTAAATTAAAATTAAAAATGATATAAATTTTTCGTTTTTTTAATATAATACTTTAAGTCGAGCTTTAAGTACTTAAAATGATTTACGCAAAGTTTTATTGCGATTCATTAGTTATAAAGATTTAGAAGAAATAAATATTTTGTTTATTTACAGAACAATTAATCTCTACATTACGATGTAATTTTGCATAAATCATCTCAAATACTTAAAGCACTTGTATAAAAAATTGGGAATTTTATTTTATAAAACATTTATATACATTTCTATTAGAGCACAGATTTAGAAAATGTTTCTTCTTGAAATAATTTTTGATCCAGATGACCCATTGCTTAATTGTTTGTATTAAATAATAAGATTATAAACGAGATATTGTGTTACTTTTAAGTGCGATCTGGAATAATCTGTAATTTTTTCATTGCTTTTTCATTACTTTGAAGTAATGTGTAATATATCCTTAATTCTTCACTGGATTTAAATGTATGACCAATTATATTAATATTATTAAAAATATATTAAAGTTTTATATATATTTTATATATTAAAGATAATATTTTATATTAAAGAATCTGACAACAATAGCAAAGCTGCTTTTTTACTGAATGCTACAACCATTGTTGCGAAAAAATTGTCTACGATCTATTAGACGAGGGTACATCATGGTGACTGACGCGCGGCTGGCGCCATGATTATCGACGAGCGGAACTGAGTAAAACGTTACCAGGGCGATGTGAGTGGGTGGTGTAACAATAAGTATACGTATTATGTACCTACTTGGCCATGCGAATCGAAGAGTGTCGACTCTTATTTCTAGGATTCTAAAATAGACTAAAGGATCATAAAATTTTTCAAGACACAAAACTTGCTTTTGTGGTAAAAATATTTAAAAATAATTCTTTTAGGAAGGATTTCGAAAGAAGATGAAATATTAAGCGGAAATATATGTATGAAGTGTTGTCTGAAAATAATTTTGTGTCAAATTTATCTTTACATATATCTTTATATATACATATGTGTATAAAAAGATATCTATACAGTGTAAAGACTTCAAGCATAAAAATAGTAGTATTTAAAATAATTTATGTTTAAAGTATTATGTAATAAAATATTAATATGCAATATAAAAATTCCTATTCCAAGATCATTTATATAAAATTATTCACATATACATGTATAATTTATGAATTTAATTATCATAAGTTTGACAATTTTGCTATATATCACAAGATTATCTTAATAATTTTTGAAATAATTATTGAAAATAATTATTGAAAGAAATTTTTAAACAATGATGGATAAGAATAAGAATTAATAATTTGAAACTCAAGTATATTAATTAATGCTCAAATATAAATATTGCATATAGACTTTTTATGAAATATTGTATATAAATAGATTTTCGTGTTTCTGAATTCTTCTAAATTCGCGCATTCTACGTCGTGCATAAAATATTACGTAAAAAAATTTGCATATTGCATTCATTGCAAAATAATACATTAGCTGTGTCTGCTCCGTCTACAAATGCGCAGAAAATTACCAGATGTCCATCTTTGTTGTTGTACAATAGTGCACGAAAAAATAAGACAGATCGTATCTCAATCGCTTCAGAAACATAGAAGCTTTTTGCAACACATATGAAATATATGAAGTGCACATTTCTTTGCATATATTGACGATAAGCGTTGTACAATCAACAATGTACGATGCAATGTGGAACACAAAATAAAGTCGATTGCTGAAACGTCGCGTAACGCGCGAGCTAATATTCGTAAATCTAAAACCATTTCACTATCGGGGTTCAAATATACTTTGCGCCTCAACAGTGTTTTAATTGCATTCTCGGCTAACAATTAAACGATCCCGCAATATATGATGTGATCATTTTAAGCACGTATAATAATTTATATAATACATGTACTTTTATTTGTATAAATGAAAATAAATCGAAAACTATTGTCTCTCTTGCTGAGTTTTGAAGTAAATGTAAATTTATTTAATTTGATTAAGAAGTTTATTAAAAATTAAACATTGTTTCTCTGAATTGTTTTTCAGAAACAAGTCATAGTTGTATGTAGTTATTATATCAAATAATTATTATTATTTTTTATATCAAACAATCCGCGTTGCGACATACAAATATCAAAAATATATTTTGTCTACATTTTTATTTAGACACTTGAAAAATAAATAAAGCAATTGAATCATGTCTACATATTTTGAATTAGCAATATAACATTATGAAATTGGATTAGAAAATTCATTACAAATTAAGCACGTTTTTTTCACAATGCTTTAACAATAAGTCGCGCATGTAATCTACATAAGAAGTGACACCAATGGTAACATCGCGACGCCAAACTATACAAAAATTATATAATTTTGCGTGATGCTTCTATATTTGCAAATTTACAAATAAATTAATTATCTTAGATTTTAAATTAATATTATCCCTATATTATGAATTAACAAATATAAAATTGTGGAATTGCATTAGAAAATTTATTAAAAATTAAACATGTTATTTCTTGGGTTGCTTCAGAAGTAAGACTCCATTATTGGTTTCTATCTACGGATATAGCGATACGTGGTATGTATTAACAAGTATGTATGACTCAACCGTATGTCAACTCGTGTGCTAGTCATCAATTGCAAAATCTCATTTCTTTTTGCAATTGGTGATTTTAATATCGTCAAACCGCTTGTGTTATTATTATTAGGTATATTATTAGGAATATTATTGGGAGAGTAAATGATATAATTATATCAATTATGTCAAATATCGTAAACAACGAAAAACGCATAAATTATAGATAAAGGAAGCGACCTTACCGATAACTTTTGTTGGTTAATTCGATAATCCGAAACAATTCAAAGTGCAACAACTATATTCGCAAAATATGAACAAAAACGACAAGATACAATTTTCCGGACTTTACCGATGCATTTTCTGTCACGATTTTGCAAATATTTTTTTTTTCTTCGTGCGGAAGTCGTTCGGCTTTGTTCGAAATGCTTTTTCATATTAGTTCGTGCGACGCATGACGATGCAATAGTACATGCATATCACACGTCTGTTCGAGGAAGAAGTTGCGTAATGTATAACGGTAAAAACGCCGTATGGCAGCAATAAAGAGTTGTCTGTTTCCTTTACTCGAGCAGTGAGGGGCTATCATTATTCGTTCATTACAAATCTAATAATTAACAAAATATCTTGCTATGAAGCTCATCACTTGAAACATTTAGACGGAATTTTATAACATTTATTTCAAAAGATTTTGCATATTATTTATTATAAAAATCGATTATACAAAAATAGATTTTATATATATAGTGTAGCCCAAAGTGGTTTTGGCTACACTTTGAGATTTTATAGCAAATTTAATTCTCAGAAAAAGTTTCCTATAAACATTGGTCAAAAAATAACTTCCTTGAGAAGTTAATGATTTCAAAGATTTAAAAAATCTTGAAATCACAATTATTTTTTGTATTTTTACAAATATCAGAGAATGTATACTTTTTTTAACAAAAAATATTGAAACAAAAATTGTAGAAAATTATCTTTCAAATATAAAATAATTTCATAATTTCAAAAATTTTTAAGCACTAGTTTTTTAAGGAAGCATTTTTCGATTTATATTTATAAGAAATTCTTTGTTCAGAATTAAATTTTCTATAAAATCTTAAAGTCTGGGCGGAACGTTCAGAACCACCCTGTATATATAATTCTTTTAAATAGAAACCGGAAAAATTTTTCAAATAATTTGTTTAGAATAGGTAATTTGTTTCAGGTAATTAGTGTCTAGAGTGTCTTAAAGATTCAGCTAAAAGTGTAATAATTAAAAGTTCAAATTTTGAAGCTTAATATCATATTGTTATATTATTTATGAAATGTAAAAAATAAGTAATACAATTACATTATAATCATTACAAATTAATGATATTAAGCAAAAAAGAATATTAGATATATAAAATATATATTGCTCCAATTTTTAAAGAGATTATTAAAAGTTCTTGCAAGAGAGAGAGAAACAAATATAAAATATAAAATTATCAAATATAAATAATATAAAATTAATTAAAATATTTATTAAACTAAGGAGAAATTATTACATGATAAAGTTAAAAATAGAATTTCATTATATATATAATATAAGAAATAATATAAGAATTTTGAAAATAATTACATCATAAAATTTGTTAGATTTGAATGTAAATAAACCAAACAATATATACATATAATATCGTCTAAATTAGCCTTAAGATTATATTTCTTTTTTTATATTTTAGATGAGAGAGAGAGAGACGAAATGTTAGAAATTCTTGTAGTACAAGCTACGCCTCGTTTTGCACAAACCGCGTTATCACTTTAAAATGAATTCTACTAAACGAGCGGAGCGATAAAAATGACGATATTACTACTCACGTAACCGGCATTAAAGCCTGATAAAATGGGGTTCGATCGATTTCCGTGCTGGTTTACATTGCTTCTAGTTATTCTTTCACTGTGTACACATACGCACGAGTATGTATTGTACAAGTGATATCGCGTCTTAAAAAGTGTCTAGAAAAAAAGGACAAATATCTAAAGAAGATCCTTTAAATAAGATTTCAAAGCTTTTTAGAGCATGCAAATTTATATTGAGTTTTTATAAGAAAAGAAAAAAAACATAGAAACATGTCATCCTTATAATATGTACCTGAGAATCTCGCACGATTATTTCTTAGCTTTGCTAATCTTTTACAGTTTTATAGCTGTACATTTCTGCGTGGTGCACTTTCACCAATTTTGCTTGATTACAACACGTACAACGCATTGCGATAAAATACAGTATAATAACGTTATTATTAAAAATTGTTCCAGAATTACAAATACAAATTTTATATTATATATATAAGCTTCTATAGGTGGCAATTTCAGATAGTCAGAATAAAATGCAGCCTTGAATATTTATCGACGATGACCTGATTTCGATCATTGAAATGTATATAAATATAACCGGAAATATTATGATACCTTGATGTTGAAATCAGAAAAGATTAAATATAAAAATTGTAAATATAAAATAATATAAATACGTAAAAAAGTACAAAATATAAATATTTTTTATATTTAACCACATTATTATATTTCTAATTTTAAAATCTATATATATGTGTGTGTGTATATACTCTCTTATATATATATATATATATATATATATATATATATATATTGTGTATATAATATATATATGTATTTGAAGTTTATGTGTTAAAAGTTGATAAAGATTATATTGATGACGAAAATTATAATATAACTGCAAAACTTAATATGCTACAGGTTTGCAAAAGAAACTTTATATGGCTTTCTTACTTTATGCTACACGTTGTAACTGGCGATTTTAGAGGATCGCCAGAAGCGCAGAAGTACAGGAAAGCTGGAAATCACACCGCAATCGAGAACGATGAACGTTCGATCGCGGGCTTGATCGCGATCCGATGATTATTGCCAGTCCATCGCCATCGGGAATTCCCGCGTCGCGTTCCGCGGATTTGCACGCGTGTCAATTTAACCGCTACGTGCACGTCGATCGTCGAGGAAACGCCGCTCGGCACTCAAAACGTCTACCGCGAAAGCAGTGATGCCAGATAAAGTGATTTTTCCCACCACTCGATCGTCCCCGTCACTCTGGAGAACCACGTGACTACTGCAACAGACTCGAACTTACAATTAGATCCAACGAGAAACATTCGATCTCTTCTTTTATTTCTAACATATATATCTTTTCTTATTATTCGTCATATTTTTTTTGTAATCTTTCTCTTTAAATGAAATTAAATAAAATAATTGCAAATTATGGAAGCATATAATTATATTTGTACAATATACTATTTGTTGTGAATTATGGTAATTCCTCACAGTCTGTCTATTGTTGCAACATCTAATATTCCCATGACATCTTGACATAGTAGATGGAATAATTTAATATATTTTGTCACAACAAAACATATAAATTAATTAGTTTAACTTAGAAACAATTTAAAGATATTTTATATCTTGTTTATTTTTTAAATATTCATAATCGGATCCAAAAATACCAAGCACTCAGTTGAATACGCACATTACTGAGCGACACGTGACTGTTACACACTACTGCGCATGCGCGAAAAATCTCTCGTTTGGTGTAACGATTCAAAAAAAATATGCAAAGAATGTGACACGGCTGGCCGACGCAATTGAAAGCCGCTCGATGAATTGACTCTGCTGGTTCAGGGCCGTGACTAAAACGAAACGGAAAATGAACAAAATATATTGCCCATTCATGTGGCATCGGCGAATTGATGAAATAAAAAATATATTACCTTTTTTTGAACATCGATCGATTGCCACTTCAATGTTGTATCTGCATGTGTCACATGGAATTATGTTAATCTATGTAAAACAATCATTGAACAAACAGCAAACAACAAGCAACAGCAACACGAATGAATGAAGCAGAATTGATGCAAGAGTTGCATGTTATTATTATGCATTTCGTATTATTCACGTAATTTCTAAAATCTTAATTCATCTCTTATATTTGTTATATTGATATTTTTATATAAATTAAATTTTAATTTATCTGTTTATTTGGCTATAGTCTCCCATTCGCTTTTATTATTAATCTTTTCTGTTAAAATAATTTTGAAGTCATATGGGACGATTTTATAAATTAGTAAATTATAGCATTCGATTCACTAGAATTTTTTAAAAGTGATGGTTTCTCGCAAGTAGAACTATCCTGTTTCAAAAAGTTTTAGTTTTTTATTGATCATTTAACAAAATTTGGATATTAAAATAATCTTTCTATGTAATATTTTGGAGAATTATAACAAGAGTAAATAAGAAAAAATTTAAGATATCGCCGAAAAATACTCGATAAAAGTTTAAAATTGCTATTCCTTAAGTATAATTCAATTTATAATAATATATAATAATATATAATATTTCTCTTCTCTGTTAATAATGTCAGACTCTGTATTTTGTTGTGTTTCTGCCAAGAAACTTCATTGCCGACGAAGCATTACTCGTACTGCAGTTTTAACATTATCAACTATTCCGATAACACTAGTAGATACAATATAGGTATAAAATTCTTTTTATCTAAACTTCTTGCACAGTTCATATTTTCATTTTTCCCCAACAAAAAAAGAAAACTTAAGAAAAATGAATCATGTACAGAAGTTTAACTAAGAAAGCGTAATGATTTCTATATTAATATTTAATTCATCAAGTTACAAAACTTTTATAATTATTTATTGATTTTATATCTTTGTATCCTTCAATCAAAAAAAAAAAAATTAAATTAAAAATGACGAAAAATATTCTTCAAAATCTTTCAAAATTTTATTTGATATCTTTGTTACAAATTAAGATTTTTTTTAAAAAGTATTCATTTTTATATTGCATAACAAAAGTTTTAGAAAAAGTATGTAGGAATATAATATAAATATATAGTGATCTTTTTTCTCCATGTCAGACATGTGCATGGAATATGATTGCAGTAAAAACACCGAATAATTCTTTAAAAAA
>Ga0157363_1006821_pt1 | contig 10782 bp, 7 predicted proteins | sample AttsexASBM1_FD_111477 | JGI IMG/M metagenome (GOLD analysis project Ga0157363, IMG submission 111477) | Fungus gardens microbial communities from leaf cutter ant in Ribeirão Preto, State of São Paulo, Brazil - Atta sexdens ASBM1 | ecosystem: Host-associated > Fungi > Mycelium > Unclassified ...
AACCTCAGCTGTTTACATATATTCATGTCAGACTGAGTACTTGCATCTAATATAAAGAATTGAGCATGTTGCTATTAACACTGAAGTATCAGACTGAAGATTTACAGTATTTCTATCAGTTCTTAAATACTTGAATGATGTCTATGATATTGAAATACTTGAGTAAAGGTATTCTAAGACTACTAGAGAACTCTCTGCTTTGGATGAGGTCAGTATTTCTGTCCACTCTACAAGATGGGTGGATATTTTATTGGGTTAATCTGTAATAAGACAAAGATGGAGATTAGATTTAAATGAATCAACACTTGGAGATTGAACTTTGACAATAGTTCTGTACCATTTGCTCTCTTCCATCTTTTTTTTGGTACAAAAAATACTGATGAAGTCTGTGATGACTTTGATAGTCTAATGTACTATTTTCTCAACTGGTCTATTGGAAAGTATACTCAGTCCGATGCTTTAAAACATAAATGGCCAAGATTTGTCACTCTGTACTATAGTCCTTTTGTACTCATAAAAACTGTGATGGTCCAAGCATGATAGAACTATACAGTTCTGGTCCAAGTATTACCGGCAGTCCGTCAGACTGCTAACTGGTTGTGATCGAGCTGATCTAATTTCAGGATATCAAAAAGGAAAGATAATGAAAAAGATAATAATAGAAATTTAATAATAGAAATTTGCCTTGGCGACATCGCGCCTCAGCCAACATGGTCCTTTAAAAACTCCTACACTTCCTCCCTTTCTATCCTTGATAATAGATATATCCACTGTCATCAAACTCTGGTGTCAATAGTGACATGCTTATTTTTCTATCAGACTTCAGTGATAGAACCAACAATCAAACCCACCAAGCAACTGCAGAATATTGCGAAAAAGTCCACTGGGCTGCAGAATGATCATGTTGGAAAACAGATGACTGTCTTGCCAGAATAAGATAGATCTATCGTCTCCCAATCCCTCACTGATTAGTGATCTAATCTCAGTCCCGATCATACGATCATATACTATCTCACTCCGAGAAACAGGACATCAGCCAACTGAGTGTCCTTTTTAATTTATATCTGCTCGAACAGTAATGGTACGTGTAAAAGGGTGCTTTTTATCCACAGACGAAAATTTTGCCGACCGATGGATCATGATCACTTATGCGGTCGTCGAAAGATGGAGACCAGCTATTTACATGAATATGCTCCAAGGCGGCCTTGTTTTTGTGTTTCTTGATGGCGGGAGATACGAAAACGTGATCGAGCTGCTCCGAGTTTTGGTCAAAGACGTAAGTATATCGTTCCACAGGTGGAATGTCGACCATTTCATCAAACTCAGTCAGGAGTCTTGTAAGCGGCGCAAACACAGACCGAGTCTGGATATACTCGTTGAAATCGCCGGCTGCAATTACCTTCGCTTTGGGATCGCGGTCAAGCATGCTTTCAATGAAATCCTGTCCCAAACTTCCAGTCCTTCAAGGTCCAAAAGGAGTAACCAGTCACTTACGGCTACGATAGCAACTTGTTGCCTGCGAGTGTCAACGGGTAAGTTGATAGGAGGTCTGGCATCACCTTGCGTCGAAGAACTGCCACCTTTAGAGCTGAGGTGGACGTTGATAGTATAAAACTCCTCTCCATTAGAAGTTTGCCAACCAGCTACAAGAGGCTTGCGTGTGGAGCGCCATGCTGGGTTTGTGGGATCAATGCGACCGGGATTCAGGCTTAGGGAATTAAACACCTGAATACGATATCCACTGGTTGTAGGGTGAACCTCACCTCAGCGCTAACCTGTGGGTGTCCTTCCTGACCTTAATGGAATCCAGGGATCCACCTACTGGTATACCAGGAATGAGCCTGAGCTTTTCTGGTCGATAACTAGGCGACTCTGGTCAAGACACAAGACAGCTTAGAGGTGCGAAGAGACTTACAGGAAAACTGTTCGGATATTTCCACCAGGAACCCCACCATCCTGTCCATCGACAGGGTCAATCTGAGTATAGTTGTACTTGACACCACTAATTCTTTCAACAGCATTGGTCAGAGTCGTCAGCGTCACATCTGCTGCAACGGTCCCGTCGCTCTTCTCGCCAGAATTATCTTGGATTTCTTGGATGAACAGAATGTCGGGGGTTTTCAAAAGGTCGACTATGTGTGAAGCAACGTTTGGGATGTGTGTTGAGGTTGGTGCCATGTTTTCAACCTGCAGGCAAATCAGCTCCAATCCAGGCAGAAATGCAAAATAGATCAAACATTATAGTCACCGAACGTCACGGTGCAGGGGTCATGGTCATTTGATGAAATTCTGGTGGGAGGGATTTTGTTCCTGGGCCTCGAAATTATCTGAGGAGCAGTCAAGGGAAGCACATAGAAAAAACCGAATCTTCGAGCGATCTCAGAAAAATCTCCGAGAGAGCCAGGACAAATGTGAGCTCACTGATACACGATAGGACCTGTGATATCGGTCAAGCCGACACCAACAGCAGTGGAAGGGTTCTTCGTTCCGTCAAGAGGAGAGCCTATGATGATAGTTTCAGGATTTCCGTCTGGTATACCATTGGGACCTTTGTTGGATCATGAGTGCACGAAGTTGACATGGGAGAGGTCTCCCTACCGAAAGTGATAGAAATCCCTCCGCGACCATTTCTACCGGTCACTGGCCAATCGCCATAAACCCAGAATTCCCCGAACTGGTTCTCGAAGTTAGTGGCAAAAGGCTTGCGAATGGTGACAATTTGTCCTTCCAAGCTTTCCCAAAAATCCATGCCGTAGAGATGGGGTTGTAATTTGGCATTCACGGCGTCAATGCGGCTAACATTATTGGGGACTGAAAGAAAGCCATCATGTCCAACGTCAAGGGCAGACAGATATCGAGTAGGTGGGCTGCGATCTCTCCCAAGTACGACGATAGGGAAGGTATTGTTTGAAGAGTGAACAACAATGTTGGTTGGAGAGTCGATTTCGGTCCCGAAGAGGTTGTTAGGGGAACTACTTGAACGAAATTCTTCGACCTTCCCGTCGAGACTGATCAAATCGCCCACATTGACTTGTTCAAGGACCGGAGCTGAGGTTGTGAAGACCTGTATACCATGGGAAGCACAGATATCATGGGATTTGCTTTCTTCGAGGAGGTAGAATCCACTAGAACCCTGAAACACAACTGAAAAACGTTTTCTGATAACAGAACTGTCACTCACCTTGGCAGTTACGATGCCTGTGACATTCTGCACGGATTGGCCAGAAAGAGGGCTCACGTATCGGCAGCCTTGAATATCGGAAATTGTGGTGCTCGAGATGGTTGAAAAGAAAGTGGTGGCAACTAAGAAAGAATAAAGCCGACCCATCGTAAAAACCATAGTGCCTTGAATAGGTTTGAACTGGGAACAAACTCCTCTGAGGATCTGTGTAAAGGGCTCATGTGTTTCTTAAGTATCTCGTGGGTCGATATGGGAGAGGTGGCACCGTTGAAACATATGTGGTCAAATCCAATGTCATTGGCTGGATTTTATCAACGTTCGCACCCTGGTATCGAGGATTGACGGTTCCCAGAGCCACGCGGAAGCCTTGGCCAAGGTTGTATGATTTCTTGGTAGCTGATCACTGAGAATGGGCGCTAACTACCGTTGTTACTTCGTTGCTGTTCACGAGAATGGATCGCCACCGGCACCATGAGGACTTTGGGAGTACTTCGGGTGCTTGGTAGCCCCCAGCCTCGGCCTGATCTAGAATCGCAGCCTACTGACTAAATTTTTCCAGCACTCTTCTCATTCCAGATGATACTTTCAATGCTTATCCATGTGCTGTATTTAGGCCATAACTATACTTGAGGACTCTAAAAACACGATACAACGAGCTCCGAATTCCTCAATCTAGTCTTGAATGGCGGCATGACAAGCCGTATTCTGTTGGTCGCACTGTCCAACAGTCAGACCAGTACTCCTTCCAGCTTGTGAGTTGGCGAAGTCTGCACATTTGTTGTGTTGGATGTCACAAGAACGGCCAAGAGCAGCTCCAATGTTCAAGAACTGATCCGAACCCTCGACGATGAATCCTCTCCCACCAGCTGTGACCGTTGGTGCAGTCTTGTCTCCGACTAAAGCATGGTGATTAGCTAAGGGGCTCGGTAAAGCAGGCAAGGCGACGTACGAGCACCAGTGAACAATTGAAGATTTAGACTCGAGTCCGAGGTGTCCTGGTTATCTGTCGCGCTACTCAGAGGTAGATCAGAAAGGAACAATAGAAGGCCTCCCCTGTGTACTTACCCGTTGTTATTGTCACCTTCTGATTCACTTTCGTTTGACCCATTGCTGCCGCTCGATCCTGCGACCGACGTGTTACCAGATCCAGCGTCTGTGGTATTTCCTGCATATGTGTCACCATCAGTATTGACTTTCAAACTTGCATCTGAATCAACACTACCGTTTCCGGCGTTGTTGGTTCCGGAATTTGTGCTACTTCCTGCATCCGAGCCTCCAACAGCAGCCTGAATTTCGGCTTCTGTAGCGTCTGGAACTAACAGATTCTGTGTAAAAATACAACCCATGGGGTCATTGGCATCATCGCATGTGTTTCCTGCTGCAGTCGGGTCATTGACGTCTCCTGGTTCAAAAGTACCGGATTGCAGGGCTTGAAGAGGATCGCCTCCAAGGGCTGCGATCTGTTTCGCAAGTTCGAGAACAACCTGTTTGTTTATGGAAGGTGCGTTATCGGAGGCGGGATCCTGCAGAAGTCTCATGAGTTACTCGAAAAACGCTGGATCCAAAATAGGGTAAATACCTGATGCTGCTGAACAACTGCAATTTCCGGATTCACAGCTTGGAGACCAGTGCAGGAGGTACTGACAAGTCCAACCTTTCCCGTATTGCGCTCAAGAGCACGGTAGATGAGAGCTGCAACTTGTCCGTTGATGTCACCTGCTTGTTTGGCATTAGTGAAGGCACGGTCTGCGGTCGCTTGTTGCAGACAATCAAGATCCTAGAGGTGTGATGCAATGAGGGAGGGGCATACAAGCAACACAGAGCTCACGGCAATCTTTCCTGCCCCTTGGGCGGCGGCAGCATTTCCAAGAAGGCCAAAAACTGGGTCCAGAATCTGATCTGGGTTGTCGAGATTAAGACTGGTCCTGACAGCGGCTAGGAATTTCTCATGGGAGTGCTCTAGAATATACCGAGATCAGAGGAAGAGAGGTTGAACATGACTGTGTGGCCCACCCTGTGGCACTTCCCGGGTATTGTAACGAATGGGTAGACTGAGAGCTACCCCGGACAAGACAACGAAGGGAAAAAGGTTGGATAGGAACTGCATTTTGAAAGAGGGCCACTTGCATATGCAATGGGATGAACATTTAGTCTTCGAAGGTGTAAAGACTCACCAGCTGTCAAAACAGGGCGAGGCAAAGGGAAAGAATAAATCACAGAGTAAGTCAAGAACCTGTCTTGAGTCCGAAAGGCGAAGTTGAACTAGGGGAAGCGGACCTTATAGAAAGAAAAAGGGACATGGACCTTTATGTAGGGCAAATGTCAGAACTTTGTTATTGCGATCTGTCGCTATGAGACGACAGAAACAATACGGCAAACCGAGTTGCCTTGGCTTTGTTGTGATCTATGCATCTCAAGAGGGGTTAATAATTAGCACAAAAATCTCACAAGGGGGTTTAGCTAAAATGTTGATTCCACAATAATGGCCAGCCTTTGACCCTTTGATCGTGCTCTGTGACCATCTGATTCAAGGAATAACTTGAGTAACCTCTAATTTAGACTTGGATCGATAGTTGAACATCCGAAAATTTCATGTAGTGAAAAAACATATTTCATATTCGGGGCCCAACTTCTGACATGTGAGAGAATGTTGAATCCTATCTGGTCTCTGCCATTTGAAAGCACCACACATGCCGTTACAACTCGATGATAGTGTGGAGAGAAACCATCTGGTAGATTCTCAAAGACATAGCAACAAGGACAATTGTGTGAAAGAATCAGAGGAAATCTATATACGGACCTCGGTCGCTTCCTTTTTTGAGAGATCATGCAGGTCTTGTTCTACAGGCATCATATCAGAATTCAGGGCGAGAATAATCAAAATTAGACTCACGGATGCCCCATACATATGCACGAAGGTCAAGAAATTCTATTGTGAGGATCTCAGAACAAAAAGCCGCAGTTACAGAGAGATGGTAAAAAACTAACCAATATGTAGTCCGTCATACAGTTTCTTTACCTCAGCTCTTACGCGAGCAATATCATCTTTTGAGGCCGAAGCTTCACCTAACGCCTTGAGGTCCTTCTCGACTGCCTCAATTCGCCTGACGTGAGCAGAAACCTTGAATTGAATACGAATGTTGGCTGCACGATTCAATCGTTAAGCTATGCATGTGTGTACCGACCTTCTCGGTGCTCAGCTTCAGTTCCTCAACGCTGGCCTGCAATGTAGCTGAAGCCTTCTGATACTCATCCAAGAGGTGATATGCGGCATATGAGGAGGCGAGAGAAAATCCAAAGAGAAATCCAAAAATTCTGTAGATGTAGTGCCTGAATTTTCACGCACACTTGGCTGAAAGCAAGACATACCCTCCTCGAACTCCACCAACAGGTTTCCTTTGTGTTTGGACATTAGCTTCTTCCCTCACAATAGCTGAACTAGTCAGTGAGCGGTGACTTGTAGAGCGCGCCGCAGCAGCTCTCAGAGTACAAGCAAAGCGAAGGCTCAAGACCATTGATGATTAAGCTCTGCTCGACGTCGTGAGTGTCAACGCCGTCCTCGCGAATGTTTCCGCCGATCACGTGTTAGCTGTTAGCACTGAAGTTCCAAAATAGGAGGTTAACTGATTATAACTCTTGACTGTGTCGTCGCTCTTCGGTCTTGAGAATGTTATCCGGACAAGAGTCGAAACGCAAAAACCGGGGAGACGACTTGATAGGACGTGAGAAGAAGAAGCAGAAATTGAGCGTAGCAAGGACAATCTCTGTGCAACCTTTTTCAATGGCCCACCCTAGGAGTGGCGTAGTAAACGGTGCATATGTATCTTTTCATCCATTAATTTTTGGACTGAGATTTGAATAAGGAATGGCCGGTCTGCCAAGTTTAGTCGATGTTGAAAAGTTCGCTGAGGTTTGTCAGATACGGCCATTCAAACCCCATAGCTTACACACCGCTAGGCGAGAGCATTCGAGATCGATGCCATGGAGAAGGCCATTAAGACTGCAAGGTACTCAGACCTGTTTTTCTTGATATTAGGCTGACAGCAATTATCTAAGTGGTGCCTCAACCCAGCGAGCATGGCAGGCTCTTCCCAGGCATCTGCGCCGTAGAGCTGCAAGTCATGATGTCCGTCGTGTCCCTACGCGGCTCAGGGAGAGGGCTAGGGCCGAGGTAAGTGGGATGGGACTTGGTATACCTGCATAGCCTTATTTCCCTTTTTCATCGATTAGATGGACCTCATGCGAAAGAAGCATCTTAGTCGAAAATTGCCAAAGGCAGGAAGGATGAAAAGAGTCACAAAAACCATCTCACTTCTGAAGCGACAGCGTACAATTGTCTAGCATAAAGTGTGGTAATGGTACTGACTTTGCTCCAGGCGACAAGAATTGGCTTGAGACACACCTCTGGCATGCGAAGCGAATGAAAATGGAAACCATCTGGGGTTACCGATTGGTATGTATTGATTTTGGTGCCAGTTGTGAATCATGAGAATCAACGTCATGATAGGCAGTTCAACCCACGGAAAAATCTTTTCGCCCGTCGTACCGAGCTTCAATCCAAGGCTCTATTCTCCATGATGCCTCTTATCTTGCTACGATTGAAATGAAAGGGCCTGAGCCCGTACTAATAGCCGTTCTTGAACTCATCTGTGATCTACAGGGACCAAGCCCTGGTGCTGTCCGGTGGGTATCCTGTCACATGTCGCTTTGCCCTACTTACCACAGGTCAATTCGAAGCTGGATAACTGGTTCTCGTGTTTTCAATACTCATCTGTACGCGTGTGAAGCATATCCTTTCGGTTTCCTTGGACCTGCGACAATCATGTGGCGACCTGTAAACATCCAGACTGGAAACCAGGCTCTATGTAGAATTAGTGTCCCACAGAAGGATAAGAGTACAGCCGTTGAGGCGCAGAAGACGGTATCTTCGGAGGCCGACAACAACCAGTCGAGAGCACTTTGGCTACGTTTCCATCCACTTATATTCGATGATGTCACCCGAGAACTGCGAAAGGCCACATCTGAGGTTCTCGCTCGACCAAGTTCGTCGACTGACGAGACCGAAGTCGAGATCGTGGATTTAAGAGGACAAGTCAACGCATTCGAGATCATGGGGCCGAAGTCAAGTCAGGTTCTGAGAGGTGCGTTGACTGCAGTGAATGGAGACGATAGAGCAGACTTTAAGATGGTTTGTACATCTGTCGAGGAGCTAGCATGATTTTATTGACTTTTCCGCAGTTTTGGTCATCTTTATCCAAGATTCAAACACCTGGTTCTATCCCTCGGGGTACAGTTATTGGGTTCACTGTGATCGATCCAAGGCTGAAGTACGCGATTCGTGTCTAATTTTACCTTATCACTTATGGCGGTGCAGCTTTCCACCAAAGAATGCACACATTGAGTACAAAGAGGAGACGATACCTATTTTCCCTAGCGCAGATCTTGCAAAAAGCGATATATGGGAACAAGACATCCGCAAAATGTTATCAAAGCCTCGCTACAAGAAAAAGGATCTCGACGAACGTCGTGCTAAGGTTGGCGTACTTTTCCTTTCCGACCGTTGGTAGTGTTATCTACTGAACTGGGTCCGACATAGAACCTTGTGCCTGGAACTGCACTCACCCCCACACGGCAGGACAACCGTATCCCCTTGATTCTCATCCGACGCACGCTCGAAACTCCAGGCGCAGAGAGTCGATCGATCGATGGCTACACTCTCCTTCTTCCCGCAGGATGGTCAATGGCACTCTGGAATTCTCTCACATATACTGGTACTCGGGTTGGCGGACAACGTGAACGGCAGACTCAGGCTTATGAGGCTGGCACAGCTTATTTTCCTCGAGACTACCCTTCCTCCTCTGCTTACAAGGAGTGGGCAGCAAGAAAAGCAAGTGAAGAGAGAACGACTTGGCTCAGAAAGCCTCCAGCAAAGAGAGTCAACTATGACAAGTTGGGTGTGAGGAGCCCTTGGCAAGCAGATTGGGAGGTCGTTCTCGGGTTGAAGAAGGCTGAACCCTTCATCCAGTCCCAAGCCGAAGTAAAATCAATGAGCGAAAACAAAGGTAAAGGAAAGAGGAAGGGTAAAGACAAATCCGAGAAAGAGTTCACAACGACTCAAAGAGATAACCGAATGGGTGTGAACAACGCGCAATTTGAAGATGAAGTTCTCATTGACATGTCTAAAAACATGGAAGTCTGCGAACCAGAAGTGAAACCATGGCTCTTTCGAGGTTCTGATGTCATTCGAATACTTGAGTTACTTCAAGGCAATCCTGGCTCAGAACTCCTTGCTGAAATAAATCAATTACGCCGCAAACGGTCATTTGAGCCCCTCGACTCCTTGATAAATGGAGATGAATTGCTCAATCATGCTTTGGTGAACGTTAAAATTATTATGTTCAAGGAGGGTGTCCCGGAGGATATGGCCATGATCTACCGGGTTTCGGACGAGGAGGCTACTATGTGGGAACAATCGATAGCGGGAAACAAAACAGCTGTTACATCACTGCAGGTAGTTCTTGAGGCCCCGCTAGATATGATGCTTGATAACTGATTCTCTATTTAGTTGGGCAATAAACGAGCGCTTGAGGAAGATACTATCGGATATGTTACAACAGGTCACTATTCTTTGTCAAGAGGAGAAGGCTTCGCCCTTGGTGCGATCCCTCTGACCAAACTTCTAGAACTACAAGCTCAACAACGACGGTATGCCTTCCCACCACCTCCTCCTCAGGATACTTCTTACGGTCCCTCAGTCTCCATCCTAATCAATCAAAAGATCAACACAGTCTTTTCGTCAAAGTTCGCAATATTGATGGTCAACAATGTCGCGCGGCTCACCTCAAGATCCTCGAGTACGGGAGCTGAATAATCAAGTGTAAAAGTTCATGATCAAGCCTAAGAAAGGCCGAGGATAACATACAGCTATTAATTCTTGCTACTTTATGTTGAGTCGCGAAATCGAACAAAGTCCACAGGGCAGCACCCAAAAAGATGGTCTCAGATATGAGAGGCGAAGAAAGTGGAGTGAATGGTATAAGTACGAGCATGTCCAGAGAGGATGTAAGATGTGTCGAAAACGAAGAAAGATAAACTGTTTCTCTCCAGTTATGTGATCTTCCATTTATCTGCAGCTGCTTGTACTAGTCTCCCCATCTCTGCTTTCGCCTGCTTCTTTGCACTGGTGGTGATGCCATCTAGTACATCGATAGCTCCTGGGGATGTCTGAAGGGGGTCAAACTCCAAGACTTGGCCGTCCTTCGTGGGTATCGACACAAGCGCCGAGAGCGACTGTAGTATCGTGGGTCTAGATGTTTGATGTGCTCCATGCAGTGAATGCGCAGTTGGATATCGTGCTGTCGGATATAATAAAGTATTTTGCGTGGAATCGTGGGATTGCAATGTGGTGGTTGCTTGTGGAGCAGTGTGAGAATCAGAGTGGGAGTTTGTACGACAATGACCATTGAAGGTAGAAGGAAATGCGACGGACGGGTCTCTTCGAATAATGATGCTATTTTTCGATTGTTTATTTGATGCTTTTTCATTTGTTGAAATTTTGGGTTGAGAGGATTGCAAAATATGAGGTTCTTCCGCTTCTGCTT
>Ga0157363_1006823_pt1 | contig 10780 bp, 4 predicted proteins | sample AttsexASBM1_FD_111477 | JGI IMG/M metagenome (GOLD analysis project Ga0157363, IMG submission 111477) | Fungus gardens microbial communities from leaf cutter ant in Ribeirão Preto, State of São Paulo, Brazil - Atta sexdens ASBM1 | ecosystem: Host-associated > Fungi > Mycelium > Unclassified ...
TACGAACATAAGGGTTGAATACGTTCATAGAAGTGAATGAGAAAGACCGATAGAAAAAAATGCATCTTTATAGATAAATTATCAATTATGTTGATTATCTTCGAATATAAAAATAATAAAATAATATAGCTATATAATAATTAACGACGCTGACAATAAAGAAAACGATTTCGCATTAAAAATAAAAAAATTTATGGAAATTATAATACGTATAACATAGTTTTTAAATTTATTAAAATAATTCAATTTTTTATTTAATTTATTATTCAATTTATTGTTTAATTATTTAATTACCTCGTTGATTAATTTATTATTCAATTTATTGTTTACTTATTTAATTACACCATTGATTAATTTATTATTCAATTTATTGTTTAATTATTTAATTCATCAACGATGTAATTAAATAATTAAATAATAAATTGAATAATAAATTAAATAAAAAATTGAATTAATTTAATAAATTTAAAAACTATGTTATACGTATTATAATTTCTTCCTAAAGTTTTTATTCGAAATATCTGTTAGTAATAACAGGGAGATAATCCAGGTTATAAAGTTGAAAGTCTCATCCTGTATGTTAAATATAATTAAACATAATAAAATTACATGTGCACGTTCCTGAAGTAAACCGCACATTTAAAATAGTCATAAAGAATAAGAACGCGGAGGCATGAATATGTAATAGCGAAGCAGAACTTCGCGATGAAAAAGATTTACAATCGATAAACAGTAAATGAGGGCGCGCGTATACTTAACTTGAATTATAGGAGTCATTTTCAGATAGATGCTCGAATATTCTCAGCTATGTAAGCATCTTGAAGGGGAAAGAGGGGTCAACGGAAGAAGGTAGCGACGGATAGTTAAAAAAAGAAAGCGAAGAAAGCGTTGTTGTAGGGAAACAAATCAACTCGTCCGTTGGCTCGTTCTGAGTTTTTAGTGGCGAGGCTCCAAATATTTGCCTTGGTCGTTCGAGCCTCATTCGTACATGGGATGTATATACTGACAACCGCGAGTTTAGCGGCATAGGCAACCTCGCCCGACTTCTCCACCGATCTTACGGGTCCATGCAGTTGAGCCAACAACCCACGCCACCCCGTCGTTAATATTATTGCTTGTACGAATGCAACCCCTCGTCGCATCCCCGGACACTATCCCAACCTTTTCTCTCTGTTCGATACCCGGTCTAACCTCGCAAAGCCGCTGCCAAGAATAAGCTGAAAACTCGTTCATCATGCCCATTATTATATGAATGCCATAATAACGCTACTACGTCGTTCGTATCGTCGTTTCAGGAATCGTCAGTACGATTCTCTAAACTACTTTCGACCTCCTCTCTCTGCCTTTTTTCCTTTGTAGATACGCTTTTTCAGACTATACTTTTGGCTATTATCCTTGTCAGATTTCTCATTCTTTCGTTTTTGTTCTCACATTGTTCCAAGAATTGGCATATAATATCATGGAGTATGAGCGATTTGAACTAGTCTCTGTCTCTCTCTGTGTTTGATTTTATTATGTAAATCATATAATCAAGATTTTTGCAAATCTTGTATTTATTGTACTTATTCTTTACAATGACACGTTGAAATTTCAAGGCATAATGGTATAAAATTTTTGCGTTTTGTCAACTTTCTTATTTTAATATAAATACAATTGTATGTGTAATGTTAAGTTAGACCTAATATTAAACTAGTATATCTTATTAATAAATCCGCAGTATGCTCTCCTCAGCAGTTATCTAGGCAAACGGAGATGAATTATTAAAACATGTATGCAAAGTTATGGAAATATACTCGCGACGACACAGCGCAACGTCTCGCAATTACACTATTATAATGCAAGTTTTCACGAGAACCTACCATTGATACTAAACTTATTTTTAGACAATTTTAGTGCAATGGCTTTATCATGCATTTACTTCCTTTTTGTAAAATTCATAAAATTTATTTTTAGCTAATATCTGTAAAAATATTCAATGTTGAAGAACTTAATACTGTATATAAATTGCTATATTATGCTAACAAATACCAATATATTTAAAAAAGTATGTTTAAAATGTGTGATTTTTACCTTACATAATTTCAAAAATAATTTAGATAAAATAAAAGATATATTCATATATTATATATATATATATATATATATATATATATATATAACTATTTATACATGCTGATATGTTTTTGTACAAACATGAATGATTTTACTGTTAATTTTCTAATAAATTTTTAATAAGTTGGTTTTAAGACTAAAATAAGATTAAAAATAAACCAAAATAAATTTCTGTATGTATAGATTAGCATAAATAAAGTTATTAAAAATTTTCTACTAGATTAAATAAAAAACTATAAGAATATGCACAAGAAAATTGTTTTGTAACTTTTTTAAAACTCAATTTAAAAAAAAAATCTTTATTCTTTCATTTGATTATTATGTGTCTAAATTTATTTCTCGAAATAATAAAAACAAAATATAATATCTATAAATAACATTGGAAAAGAAGTCTCTTGATATAGAAAGTAAAGAGGTAATAAAAATGAAGCGTAGCGTCTTTCCCCATAGATACTTTGTAGGTTGACCAAGTATCGATAACTGAAAGTTATTGTCTATAAAGTATATATGATTTCATGTACATAAATATAAAGGAACAAGTTGAATTTGTATTTGCAGATAGTTTGTGATACATTAACGTTAAGATATAATCGCGAATAGGCAAAACCGACGTATAAAAGTATAGAGAGTAATTAAACGTACAATTACCTATCCGTAAACATTAAAAAAGATAAATGTGAATAAAATGCTTTCGATAAATGCTCTTCATTTATACATGCTGTCTGATATCAAAAAGGAGACGGTGATTTCGGATCTGTTTTCACTGACAGCGACAGCATATTTATTAACGGTTGGCATCCTGACAGCTACTTCTAGAATGGGCTGTTCGGATACCAAGTGTTTGTCTTTAACGAGTTAACTGATGAATGAGTCTGTTTTATGCCGAAATAGATTCGCGGCAACGAGGATTCCATTTCAGAAGCAAAAGGGAAAAGACCTCATACTTCCTAGAGTTATCTTCGTAAATAGCTTCTAAGATCGCAAGAAATTCTATTAATAATTATTAACAATTAATTATTAAGAAAAAAAATTATAAAAAACTATTTCTCAAATATTCTTATAATCTCACGAATCAAAGTAATATTTTCGCTATATTAAAGTTATATTAAAAATTTATTGAAACAAAAATTTGTTCTCACACATCTTTTACAAAACTGACATCGCTTGCGGTATTTACTTGTATTGTAAAAAACTAAGCACTAAGGAATTTGTAATTCCAGGTGAGAGAGACAACGCAATACGTCACGCTAAGTAGCGTGTCCTATGCTACGCGGATATGTTAGTGGTAGTTGGATGTGTACTCCGATATGCACAATTTATTAATAATGCATCTTTAATTAAGGAATGTAAGGTTTCAAACTGCAAGAAGACCCAAGGAGGCAGTTACATCGCGATAGTGATCAATCAATGTTGCCTGTCAGGGCGGTTAAACAATACGATGTTACTACCATAATTGATGGAAATCTATCATCAGCAATTCGCATGTTCTTCTATCGCAGTGTGCCTTATAAAGATCTCAGTACTTAGCGAAAGCTATATGTCAACATATTAACTCTTAGCAATATACTCTAAATACATTGCTTACTCTGCTTCTCATTGAATAACATATTTTCAAGTAAAGAAACTGTACTAAAAATTTAATGTTTTACATTTTACGAAAATATTACAAAATTTATTTAGTTTTATTAATTCTTTTTTATAAATTATCTTTAATCGATATTAGTAAGTAAAGTACTTATTATCATCGACAGCATAATAAATATATTTTAAAAAATTAAACAAAAATTAATTTAATGAATTTGTACATATTTTTTAATTCAAGAAGAAGATTATATAACTTTTAATATTTCCTTGAACAATCTATGATAAACAATAGATGGTTTATGTAAAGATGAAAGGACGAAAGGAGAAAAGGGTTGCGTGATATCGCGAATGATGGTGGAAGTGAGCATGAAAGAGGGTGGGAGATTGGTAAGCCCCAAATCCTTGAGCTTAACTAATTCCCGCATGAGTTACGAGCAAGCCATGGCTAATTCCAAATAAATATTCGGAATACAGATTATGTTAATCGCAGTGGATGTAGATTAGATGATTAGCAGAAGATGTACGCATCCTCGATATTAGTAATATATTTAAGAGAGTCCTTCCATTCTTAAGAAAATTTGACAAACACATTTTTTATATATACCTTTTGTGTATATAGTTTTCATTTAATTCTATGATATTCTAAAAACTCTCATATATTTTCATATTATTGCATATTAAATCTATTTGGCATGATTTATCTTTCATTTATCATTTCTTTGAAATAAAATGAAATGTTGATTAATATCGTAGCAGTATAATTGACGATCATAAAGAATTCTTTACAAGGGGGATTTGTGTTTGAATCTAACATTGTAAGCTTGACAGTGAATTACTGGTAGAGTCTGGTAGGCACTGGTCGGGAATCTAAGTGGCAAGTAGGTAAGTAACTTGGAAGTTAGGGGTTATATTCCCTTGCATGGACCTAATACATGTGCAAAACGTGTAAATGTACATGGAATTTGTAACGTTCACTATGTGTATGTGTGCATGTACACGTAATGTAGAATATATCTACCTGTGGCCACAGTTTACCTCCGTGGTAAACTCTAGTAGGTGCCTATGGCAGAGCAACTCTAATGCAGAGTAATGTTGATTTATATCTGCATTAGTTTCATTTCACTCCCCCTCATTTCTCTAATATAGTCACCATTTGCCTATTTTCATTGTTATATTTTGTGATATTTTTATCAAATTAAATACCATTAAATACCATTTGTTCAAATATATTGACATAAAATTATTGTAATAATTCTTAAACTATATACATACACACACACACACACACACACACACACACACACACACACACACACAAAAATATATGTATATTTTCAAATAAAAATAAACACAAATCTGAAAAATGCACAAACCTATATGTATAAGCAATATGTACACGTTTCATTGTACAGTAGTATGTGATCTAGTTTAACGAATGCATCAGTTTCATGGACAAGACTACCAGTTTTCATGTTATTTCTACCACAACATTTTTCATAACAATGCCTGACATAAAATATGCGTTGTAGTTAGTTGGTTGATAAATTGAGAATATATCCAAATTATTCCAGATTGTTTGTTCGTACAGATTTATGTTATGCGGTATGAATGTTAACGCTTTAAACTATGCATCATGCGAATCTTAGAAGAATCAGTGACTCTCTTTGAAGGACGAAGGAGAATGAAGTAATCCTCGTTATGAAACCGGTACGCGTGTATTCACCATTCCCATATGTGCGCGCCATCTCCGACGTGAATACTCCAATGCGTAATTTCTAAATATGTGATTCCCCCTTCCCTTTCACTCTATAAGTGGAAAAGATAAGACTTTACTCATGTATATCTTATACACAAGGTAGTAATTCGAATATTCGCGATGCTGAGTCGAAAATGCAAAACAAATATGTATGATACGATTATATCATGCATAATCGTGTAACATTTTAATTTAACAAGTTTCAAAACATCTATTGTAAATAATTAAGCAGATAGTGTAAAGCGAAAAACAATTTTACAATATTAACAAACCGACAACCATTTATTACTATAGCTTGACATGGTAATATTTTATAGCATTTCTAGTCAATATTTGTTACCGTGTAGCTCCACGAAGATTCATATATCACAGAGCGAGCTCTGCATCGTGGCAATACTGTTGTATCAGTATCGGTCTTTTACTGCATTTAAAAAACTTAAGTTTAAATAATAATTTTTATGACATTTTCCCTAATTAAATATTAAATTTGCTCACATAACTTCAATTTTCATAATTTAATATTTTTATTTTTTTTTTTCTTATTTATCTTTTCCTATGGTGAAACATATAATATAAACCCATACCAGCAATAGCAAAATTTTATGTATTTTCACGCTTAATTCTAAAGGAAAATATTTCCTTCCTCCGTTTAATAATAATGCGTAATGATACATTATTCATGTCTAATTAATTATTACCTGCAGTTATTCATAGATAAAGTAGTAAAATTCGAAAAAAAGAACATAGAAAGATGGATATCAGTTGCAAGACGATGCATTGGCATTACAGGCGAATGGCACACATGTACTTATGCCGTATAAGTGTATAAGCGTATGAGCGTACGGTATACAGGCAATGCAACTGCCGCCTATATCGCGCGACGCGGAACGGTGTGTCGGATCTCTGTTAGTGGTGGGTTATGTTCACCTGCCTCGGCGCGGCGGTCGGTCAGACCGACGCAGCCCGTAACCGGCTCGGCAGCATGTCACCCTCTTGCGCGGGTGACTATGCCTGGTTCCTTTTACTTTGCAGTCTCGTCACGCCATCCTTTCCATGCCTTCCACTGTAGAAAAGTGGAGGCGCGCGCGAGCGCGCAGCCTTAGGGCACGTTCACAGCGCTCGGTGGTTGTCATTTGCACCCCGTTCACCATTCTTGCGCGTACTTCCGCGTGCGATTGCTGAATGATAAGAAACAATCTTAAGAGGAGAATCTCCTCTGATCAATTATATTCTTTTTAAAATTCGTTCGAGATAAATCTAATATAAGTAGCAGATTTTAATAAGGATTTTATCATAGTATAATAATGCAGCATTGATAGATTAATACTTGAAATATATGTTTAAGAAGTTTCTTGATTAGTTGTGCTAATTCTTCGTAAATAAATAATTGATGCGGCAATTTTAGCAAGAATATGGCGCTATATTACAACTATCTTTATAAATATTCAACTGGGTTTTTTTTATTTTTTAATTTTATAAATATGTCATAAATCACTCGATTAAAACATAAGAGCGCTTCTAATATATACTGTACTAATGTGGTTCGCAAGGTTACCATTTTATAAAATTTTAATCACGATATTCAATGCGCTCGTTCCTGTTCCACCGGTTTCAGAGAATTCTTACGCAAATGTCTGTGTTTCAAGTCGTGATAATATATATATTGCGAAGTGAGCTAGTGCGCAGCCTAGAAAACCTTTAGCTAGACTAGACATCCAGAATCTTTCGTCATCGATACTGATTTATGCGTCTCATGATTTGCCTCTTGATCCATTATATAATTGTGCGACAAACATGACACAATTATAGCAAATGAATTTCTTCAGAGAAGATACGAAAAAAAAAATATAACAACAAATTAATAAAAAATTTAGTAGAAAATAAAATTTACTTCATGGTAAAAATTCGTGATAATTTTACGCAAGTCGTCTTGTGCAACTTTATTCGTGTCCAGTATATTAGTTTGCGCGTACGAACCAGTTACGGTGGACGAAATTCTGTAATGAATATTTCATTACTCGAGAGAGGAATGTATTAAAACAAAATATTAAAACCGGCGACACGTGTTATTAATGTAGATAGAATGTATAGTATGACGGCTCGAAAAGTGTAAAAATCGCACACATCTCCTTTTTCGCCCGGTAAATCCCGTTAAACACTTTAGTTCGTAAGTTAAGTTATTTACATCAACTTGAAAGATCATGAATAATCCTGCAAGCTTATAGGCCATTTATACTGAAACATTGCCCGCCATGTAAATCTGGTAACTTTTAGCAGACAACGATTTACGTACAGAAACGAAGGACAATAGGAAATTAATGCTCAAGAAACAACGAAATATATGTGAAAACCAGAATAAATATCGTGCAGGAGAGTGTCATAAAGAAAAAGAAAAAGGGACGACAGCCCATTCCATAGCATCGAGGAACGATGGCGAGACCCATGACCCCACCTCGTCGTCATGGCACGTCCAATGCACGGCCAACGAAGAGGAGAAGTATTTTCGGCTAGGAGTAGGCCGTCCCCCCTCTCAACGCGCCGCGTTCAGGGAAAGACGAAAAGAAAAAAAATCTCATAAGCGGGACTCACGTGAAGAGTAGTCTCGGAGAGTAGGAAGGTGGGCATATAGTGAGCAGGTTCTCACGCGAGGCGAAAGAGACGAATGAGAGGGGAAGATGGCGGCCGCCAAAGTCGCTAACCGGTTGGTCCGTCTTTCTAGATTCCCCTAAGTTCACGGCAGCGCCCCAATACTGTAAATCCAGTACTGGACCGAGTATATCCGATTTTTACAATTTATATCTGTTATCACGCAATCGCTGCTTTTGAATTAAAAATAAATACAAATATATTTATACGAAATTTTCAGAATTTCGTATTTTAACTTTTGTGCAGCATTTAATTTTATATTAGATGATTCTTTTAAGATTTTACAATTAATTATGCTAGAATTCAACATCTGTCAACGGTTGTACTTGTGATTTGATTGGACTGCGTGATTATTTATACAATACAACGGAAATGTAGCTCATATATCTATTATACGTACAATTTTGCGTGCCGCATTATTTTTGCAAGGATTTTGCAATGCATTTTCGTTCGCGTTATATACTTTGCCGGTAGCGTAATAAATCTGTCAGCTGTAAACTGGTATCCCAAAATTTATTGACGTTATCACTTGAATGTAACGCTGAAATTGTGCTGTGTCTGCAAAATGGGATATACTCCGTGTCGACACAGCGACCTTTAGATTCCCGAAATCTTCGTTAGCGCCATCGTACTTTGGTCTAGCGCCTTGTCCTATGAAAATTCTTAATCCTACAAATACCCTGTAAGCGCTGCATCGTCACTGGCTGAGCAAAGCCCAGTCTTGCAAAGCTCTCCTTGCTTTGAGAGCGTAACGAAAATTTCGCAAGAATGAAAGCACGAGAGATATAAATGCTACGAAAATACGAATAGGAGGAAAAGGGAGAAGAAGAAAGAACGAAAGAGAGAAAGAGTAAGAAGAGATCAGTCCGTAAGCTTGGAATACTTACAGCGTTGCAGTAGTGGTCCCATTGTGCCATAACGACACAAGTCCCCCCTCCGCTTTCCGGTGCCCTCACCGTTCCTCTTTACAATCTCGATGTTCTGCCACACTCCTATTCACACATACACATACAGATACCAACGGCATTAAGAAACACTATTGTCGACACCACTGCTAAGACCGACTAGCCACAATCTCGAACGCGAAACGTTCATTCGCACCATGAATTTTTTCATGGTTTTTCTATGAAAAAGCGGTAGCGTGTTTTAGTTTTGAAGAAACAAACGAACCAATCTAGGACCACGGAAACTAAAGCAAAGAACCTTGCCAAGAAACCATAACATACTGTGGAGGCACAGAAAGGAATAGGTCAGCACGAAGCTTTAGCGCGATGACCACTTCCCCTTGATCCTCTCGCTCATCTACTGATCGCATGGTCGAATTCGCTTTACACTTGCACTACTACTCCCATGTATCCTTCTTGTTCACCTACGTTCTTCTCCTTTTTAAATGGTATATAGTAATAATATATATTCCTAATAATTCCTTGACTTTCTTAATTTTTTCATAAACATTTTCTAAACAAATTAGGAATTCGAAGAACGTTCGTACTTTCAATAATGTAAAGGACACAAATACATTCTTTAATTCCGAAATGCATTGCATTATAAAAAATGATAAATAAAAAAATGCATATTTCTATTTTTTAATTACAAAATTACCTTTTCAAAAAAAAATAAAAATAGATTGTCAAGTATAGGCGCGCTTCTCGAATAAAAAATTGTTCTATCAAATTAAAAAATAAAATTCAAATATAATATTTTTTATTAAAAAAAATAAAATTATCACTACGCACTTTAATATATCATTTATGTAAAAGATTTGGTACTAACAACTAACGCTCAATTATAATCTTTTATCTAAGATTTAAAAATATTTAACTTAAAAATTTGACATTGCTCTTAGGCTATGTTTCCAAAATTCATTGCCAGTATTAAAAATGTATAGTGCACGTAATGTAAACTTTAAATTTTTAATTTTAGCAGTGAATTTTGAAAAAAAAATCTTAATATAAATATGTTTATGGATGTAATACATTTGTTCTAGCAGCGCCAAACTTTTTATGTTAAATATTTTTTAATTATTATATTATAAAAATTGAAAAAAAAAACTGTTATATTAAAAAAAATTATTCTTGAGTAAGAATTCGAGAACGTACATCATTTGGATTGAATATAAAGTTAAACTATTTTTATGGGATTATTAGCACCAATTATTGTTGAATATATCAAATTTTTTATATAAATGATACAAAAAAGATACTAGTTAGATTTTTTTTTTATGACAGATAGTACCACTTGTGTGTGTCGTTTTTTAATTTCGTACAACAGCTTTCTGTTCAAAGAGTGCACTTATATTTGACATGACATTTTTTATTTATTTATTTTTATTAATTAATTTTGTAATTAAAACATCACTTGAAAATTGCATATAAAGAACCTCCATAAATATTTATGGACATAAATTTATGTACAGGATAGAAATGCGATGAGATAAAATAGCTTTTAATTATTATTACTACATTAATATAATTATTGATCAGTGCATTCATGCATAATTTTATGTGAATTATCAGATCTATCGTACTTTATGTGACGATCGAATAGTACTTTATGTTCTAGACTCATTCCTGATCACCTCATATAATATTTCTATGCGAGTGCTTAGTTACTTCTTTTATTAAAATATTTTTTTTTAATTCAAGAATTGATTTATGTGATCAAGATTATTACAAAAAGACA
>Ga0157363_1006824_pt1 | contig 10779 bp, 9 predicted proteins | sample AttsexASBM1_FD_111477 | JGI IMG/M metagenome (GOLD analysis project Ga0157363, IMG submission 111477) | Fungus gardens microbial communities from leaf cutter ant in Ribeirão Preto, State of São Paulo, Brazil - Atta sexdens ASBM1 | ecosystem: Host-associated > Fungi > Mycelium > Unclassified ...
TATAAAAATCCTAAGAAAAATTTTCATCAGGATAGATCTACGAAAAGATGAAAAATTAGTTAAAAGTTAAGTTAAAATTAATTAATATTAATTTATATTGATAAATATATATATATATGAGTATTAAACTTATTATTTTATTTCAAAACATTGATGCAATGAAATTGCACGCATTGTGTTAAAATAACAAAATGCAAATTAAAGAATAAAAATCCTTTACAGTTAGAACATCGAATAAAGACTTATTACGGCTTTATGAATCGTCGCAGGATGCAGAAGTCCGTCCCGGTTTGTTCGAAGGAGATATAGCCGTAACCAGCGAGGTATACCCATATCATTCTCTTTTTTTCATTTTATATCTCTTATAAAATGTGTTTCATGTCATTGCAACACAGTATTTCGATTACTGGCGCATTGGTTTACGCTGGGATGTTTTTCCGGATAAACTATGGGAAAATAGAACAGTTCCCTATGTAATTAGTGCTTTGTATGGTATGAAAAATTTTGTTGTATTCTTCTTAATACGTAAAACTAATAGAGAATAAGAATTTAAAAAAATAACATATATGATCGTTTCAGATATAGTGGATTATATGAAAATATACAAAGCCATCACATATGTAAATTATATGACATGCATAAAATTTGTTCCATGGGATACTAAAGCCAAAGATTTCTTACTGATTTGGCCGATAATATACCCCAAGGGGTGAATATTTCTATATTGTAAAAAGCGTAGGTCAAGCGTTACAAAAGAGATGATTAATCTGTTCTTTCTACATCGTGAATGAAATTAGAAATTAATCCGCAGGTGCTGGTCATTCGTGGGGAAATTCGGTGGAGCTCAGATACTCTCCTTGGAACCACCAGACGAAAAGGGACCAAATTGCTTGGAGAACGAGGGAAAAGCGATACACGAGTTAATGCATGCTCTCGGTATCTTTCACGAGCACAGTCGCGTCGATAGAGATATGTATATAGATATACACTACGACAATATTATCCCTGGTAAGTTAATATTAAAAAAATTGTACAATCATAATACAAATATAACTATACTGCGCACAAAAATTGCATAATTATATATTTATATATTATATGAAGATAACGTTTTTTTTAATCTATTTTTTTTGTTATAGAATTTCGCTCAAACTTCAATAAGCAATCGCCGGAGAACGCGACATATAGTTACGAGTATGGATACGACAGTATAATGCATTACGGAAGCCATTTCTTCAGCATAGATCCTACAAAACCGACTCTAACTCCGAAAACACCTGGCGTGATGATCGGTCAACGAAAAGCGATGAGTAAGATAGATTGTTTAAAACTGAACGATCTCTACGGATGTTTGAATAAACCGGAACAAGCGCGAATATATTACAATATTTGCAAAACGTTAGGATTATAAATCTAAACTATAATTAATAATTTATAGATGTATTCTTTTTAAGATGTAAAAGAGGTAAGAGACTAAACTTACATAGATGAAGAAATATGAATCGAAACACACAATCTACTTTATAATTTATATTATAAAATTTATAAAACTTTTAACATAAAAATTATATAATATATAATATACATATATCTCTCTAATATTTTATATAATTTATATTATAAAATTATATTAAAAAATTTTTAATTCAATACGTCAATTTCTCATGCTCAAATTTATCTGCAACTTGAATAAATTCATGTTTATCAGTTCATTGCATGAACGATATTGTGAAAAGTGCCAAGTGTTCAACCATTCCTTATCAAGGGTTGCCATCATCTTCCACAGTGTATTCTGTAATTTCAAATTTATACATAAATATTAGAATTTAATTTAAAAATTTTTGCAATTGTAAAAATAATTTAAACTATCAGTTCTTCTTAGAGGTGAAAGGGTGTGTATAATCACAGGAATATCATATACCTATATCATCATATAAAAATCTTCAATATATATTTGTTAGTTTTTATTAATTGTGAAAACTTACTTTTAATTACCATTTGCAACATTTTCTTTGCGCAAATAAATATTATATTTGCATTAAGTGTTGTCTGCATCATTGATCTTTCAGTTTTTCAGGTCAGTGTTAAATTTTCAAGCTTTCACATTTTTTTCTTAAGTTGGAAAATATCCAAAAATTATGAGTAAGATCTGTGTCATATACTGAATGGTCCGTCTATGCATCAGTATTGCATAGCTTTTGTCCACAAATGTAAAGCTTGGCATCATTTTGCAAAAGATATCACTCTTTGTTAGATTCTCTTATTGCTTATTGTTTTCTTCAGACAAATAAGTAAAGCATCGGTGTAATATTATATATATCCTACAAAATCAAGAATAATTAAATTATGTGCATCGATAAACTTAATGCATTAGCATCCTTTTCTAAGGATTAATGCCCATTTCCATTAATATAGATTAACTTTAATCTCCATTCAATTTACTCTTTGTCTTTTTCTAATCTTTAGAAAAAGATGAAGAATAAGTTGAATCGAGATTAAAGTTAATCTACATTGATAGAAATGGATATAAATGTTGGAAACTTAGAGAAACGGCTCCAGACAGTATCGTGTGGATTCCGAAGGCAAGTTCCCTCTTTCTTTACCTCCCACAAGCATTCATGCTCCAGCGAGATACGAACTGGAGGCATGCCAAAATGAGAGGACACCAAATTGCCACGTTGATAGAAAAATGACACAAGTAAAAAAATTAGCGTTACAGAATTGCAACATAAAATTGCAATATTTGAATTATGAAAATTTATAGCATAATTTTAAAGAATATGTAATATATAATTGAAAGTATAATATGGAGAGAAAATGAAGTTACACATATTCATTATCTTAAAATATTCTAATCCAGAATTTAAAAAATGCTCTATAAAAGTTACTAATTATGAGATGTGTTAATTATTTTTCTATCACCACAGCAAAATATAATTACACAAAATTAATAGAAAAACTTTTAAAAATAATAATTTCAAAAAATAAATAACCGTTCTTCATTCGAGATTGCAATGTTCGTTATTTTATTTTTTAGGGCAGATTCGTTCTAACCGCTACTAAATTATCGTGGTCTAATTAATTTAATAATTACGTAGTATAATTAATTAAACCACGTGGCGACCGCGAATCCCAAAAGAAAACGGTTAGAAACAAGACTTATGGAACACGAATTTGGAGAGAATATTTATGAATATTTCCGCACAAGGAATAATCGGCCAACCATGTAAAAATTTAAAAACTTTATGAAGTAGAAAAAATGCACTGTGAAGGTTATGAAAAATTAAGAGGAGACTAGGAGGAGACATCTTACCCAAGCAGCTGCCAATGATGAAAAGAACGAATGTAAAGAACAAACGCCAACGGCGGTCAACGACGCTACTATCATCAAAAGAAAACGAAGTGTCTGAAAGTAGGGAACTTCCGGTATTAAAGGTGCCTTCTCATGCTGACGCTCGACGACCATTTTTAATGGCTAAACAGATCACGTGATCAAATTGTGATTGACGCTTGATATTCGTCAATTTTTATCACGTGACTTGTTTGACGCTAAAAAGGGATGCAGTGAAAAAACAGTCTGTAGTATACATTCTATAACGTCTGAGGAAAATTTACTTGAAATATACAGTATACGTGACTTACATTATATCATATGGAATAAAATCTTCCTCGGAGGTGATGTACTATATATTTGAAATGTAACTTTAAATTTTAACAGAGACACGAACTTCCGTAAGAATGTCAATATTTATACCCATTTCCATCAACGCAAATTAACTGTAACCTCGGTTCAACTTTGGCTGGAATCAGACTACGCATTGAAAAATGAAAATTGAAAATGAAAAATGAAAAATGAAAAATGAAAGATTGAAAATTGAAAGATTGAAGTTTGACCAATCAGAACAAAAGGAGTCAAAATTTTTTTGTCTTCATTAGTGAAATTTCAATCTTTAATCTTTAATCTTCATAGTTTGATTCCGGCCTTATTCTTCGTCTTTTCTAGTTTTAAAGATTAGAAAAAGACGAAGAGTAAGTTGAACCGAGATTAAAGTTAATCTCATTGATGGAAATAAACATTAATGTTTAATAGTATCTCATCGATGTACAGGAACACTAATTGTCGAGTAATATTGTCGTAATTCTCAATTTCAAATAAAATTCGCGAATGATCGATCGCGAAAGCGTCCGCCAATCAGAGATCGCTGCTCGGGTCGGTCGGAGTAAATCCGCGGCAACTGACAGCCCCTCCCCTCGCCGTGTATTTTTAAAAGCGCAATACATGCCAGCGTGACGTTTCGCGCGCGAACGTTCTCTTCAACGACTCCAACGCTGAGACAAATCGCGAGCGGGCGAACGCAGGTGAATAACATTGCTAAAAAAATCGCGCATATCTTGCCAATCCGGTGCATGTCGATCTAATTCGAATCGTAATTCCGATCATCGCTGGCGTTCAACAAGACAGGGCAACGACGTAAAATCGGAGCGCGAGATATAAAATCCCAGTTTGAAAGGAGCGAGAGGAGTTGTTCATCGAGCAACTAATATTCGTTTCCCGATAATATTCGACGGATCGAAAGGTTCATCATTTACCGCGCGTCGAAAACGTCGTCCGGGACTCGTCGACTGCCGTGGAATTCCCTCGCGACCACCGGAAGCGACAGGTTGTCCGTATCCGCGTCGCGCGCGCAGCTGCTCCGTTCGTTTGTTTTCGTTTCGACGCACCGGCCACCACGTATCTTCCCAAGATTCGGTCTCGCGTCGTCGAGTGCCTTTGCGCGACGTTCGCGATTTTGTCGCCCACCGCGTTCACCTACGACATGGCTTCGTATGGGCGATATTGTGGCAGGAACAATCAGGAGCTCGTGCAACATCTGCGGCGTAAGTGTCCACGCGTGGTTATGCAATGTTGTGTCATCGAGGTCTCCTTCTCCCCCCTCCCTCTCTCCCCTCTGACCACTGCATGCCTAGCTTCTATCTCGTTGACGTCGAGATTAGACTTGAAATTGCAACGCAATTTATGCAATATTTTATTTGCAATCTAATCTTAATGTTTGAGCTGTAAAATAAAAAATGACCAATTATTATTTTTGCATTTGACTTTGAAGTTATTTAATTTTAAAAAATATACATATGTGTGTGTGTGTGTGTGTGTATGAGTACAAAATAATTTCAAAAATTAATAGAGAATATAATTTTATTATATTTTTGCATTTTTATTTATGTTCAGAAGAAACGATACATATATTGCATGGTAAATTATTTCAGAATGATCAAATTTAACAGTATTTGATGAATGAATTATTTTGTGAACAGAGGAAATTTGGAACAATTTAATTTGAAAAATACACACACATGTTTATATATATATATATATATATATATATATATATATACATATCTCTATATACAAAATTATTTCAGAAATTAAAAATGAAAAGAATATAATCAATTATGTCAATTTTATTATATTTTTTGCATTCTTATTTATGTCATTCAGCAGAATAATACATATATTTCAATAATACATATATTTCAAATCATATATGATTTGAGAAAATCATTTTAGGATCCAGGGTGATCAAATCTGACAGAGTATATGAAGTAATGAGTTCTGTGGACAGAGGAAAATACACTCATCCTGTCAATGCCTACATAGATGCACCACAAGGAATCGGTTATGGCGTTACTATCAGCGCTCCTCACATGGTATAATACAATGTATTCTTTCCTTTATGTACTTTATATTCTGTCCCTTATAAAACTGTCAATATCATGTAATAATATCTACAAATTAATACTCAGTTTCCATTATGAGATAAAAGATCACTTGCAAGAGAGTTATGTTTAAGAGTAAAGTTTTTTTTGCAATAGTAGTAAATAAATAAATGCACTGACAAAAAAACACTGAAAAGGAAATTACAAGTTGGAAGAAAAACGGAAATTCTTTAGCACGCGTATGCCCTGGAATTGCTTGAAGAAAAGCTGCGTAACGGCACAAGGGCATTGGATGTTGGTTCTGGATCCGGATACTTGACAGCATGCATGGCTCTTATGATGGGACCACAGGGAGTGGCCGTTGGAATCGATCATATACCAGAGCTTCGAGCAATGGCAGAAGAGAATATTCGGCACGACCACCCAGAACTTTTGACCGATGCACGCGTAGAATTAGTTGGTAAGTAAAAATCTACTTTTAAATAATATGTAACGTATGCTGTTTGACATGTCACAAACTGTACTCCATGTGATGAATGTGATTATTCGATTTATTCTTCATGATTGCACTTGTTTAGTTGGTGATGGAAGATTGGGATATCCAAATCGCGGACCATACGATGCTATTCACGTGGGAGCGGCCGCCAAAGAAATGCCGCAATCGGTAAAAAAAGGAATTTTTCGAATTATTGTCAGATATGTTGGAACGAACATTACAATAGTTTTCTTCTTATAGTTGATAGATCAATTGGCACCTGGTGGACGTTTAATAGTACCTATGGGTCCAGAAAATTCAGATCAAACTTTAGTGCAGATCGACAAGACTCTGGACGGCAAAATCAAGCAGCGATCTCTTATAAGCGTGGTATTTGTTCCTCTCACTGATAAGGAACGACAATATCGTCGATCATGAGGCACGTGCCTGCTCCAATAAGTGAGCGCCATTTTATTTATGTTTGTGATTATGTTTATTATTTTGTTATTTTGAAATTTCTCATGCGAAACAGCTCTATTCGCGTAAAAAAATATTTATATATAAAATTATTTAAATTGTATCACAATCTGTAAGCACTATACTGACACATTTTTGCACAGCATAATTGTTACGAATCATTTAAATTAATTAAAGCTTAATCAAAATCTAGTCATCAGAATAATTATATTAGAATATTTCAGTTTCAGTATATTCGAGATTGCGATCGTAATAGCTTCTTTTTTCATAAGAAAATGTACTAGTGTTGCAATTTTTACTATTTAAAAAAGATTTGATTTTGTATCTAATTTATAATGTTTTCCAGCTTATAAATTATATAAATACACAGAAAGAGAGAAAAAGAAAAGTAAATTTAATTAATGCCTATTTAAAGTGAATTTTACTTGCTATTGCTTAAAACTTTGGTCGACAAAAAATAATAACAATATTTCTAAGTCATAACTTATTATTTATCGTATTAATTTTATTTTATAAATTTTTAAGATTTTATTTCATGAACAGACAGAGAACTGTGAATCATTAAGCATTTTATTTATTAACATAAAATTGATCATATTTGTACGTAATGAGATATTATTATATCTAATACATATTAATATCTCTTTTTCATTTGTCGCATCAATTACTATCTGTACTTCTTTTTAAATTGCAGATACTATATTTAAATGTATGCATAATCTCTTCAATATAATCTACAATGATAGAATCTCAAATACTTTGTATTATACCTATTTGTTTCTTTTTGATGTCATATATACACGTAACATTTGTAGAATTACATTCATTTTATCCTAAGATATATATAATAAATGTATCACATAAACTATATATAAATCTGTAGAAATGATGAAATTTATACATAGTATCAACATTGTCTATCTCTAGTAATTCGACACCTCGTCAATTATTATGTCTTGAACAGTCAAATACGAAATTGCGCCATGCAATTGTGTTAAATAGATAATTTAAAACTAGTCATAAAAATTATATGTGATCAGATTTTTATTCAGATCTTTAGTAAAACCCCAGAAAGCTGCCCCAAGAAAATTCTTCATAGAAAAAAGAATTCTCGTAAATTAGCAGCAATGTTTCAATGAGATGATGATTTATACTAATGCTTAAAATCTCATAATCATAAAATAATCTCGAGATTTTACTTGATTTCGAATGTACAAAGGGCAGTGAGATGTATCTTATTTACATTTCTCTTCAGTTAAAAGAATCGAACATTAAAGAGCCTTCACCATGTATAAACTGAGCGCAGCGCCAGATGCTAATCCTATACCCAAGAAAGCACCCATCATTGCAGACGCAATTTCTTTTTCCTGATTATCTACGATTCTGTAAAGTCAATACATACAATTAGAAAATAATCTCTTGCAATTAACGAACGTTTTATTGTTAAATATACTTACGTGGGCGCGAGAATGAATGTTAAATTACAGAGATAGCCATTAGTTATGGCAAATGCAATAGTTATCAAGATATAATATATATCACTGTGAATATAAACGAGTAGATGATGCCTCGGTTGCGCATTGCAAAACATAAGTGCAGGTATAAAAATACCTCTAGCGACGCTCAAAAATATTACGAGCCATGGCTTGCCTCTTGGCTGCAATGATGAAAACTTGATAAACATCGTATAAATGAGTTTGTAGATGGTAAATTCTTTCTTAAAATGCAAATTCTCACCCATTGAAGAATACCACATAATACTCTTCCTGCATAATCGCCTGTACTGAAGATAAGGTACGTAACCACAGGTACAAAATATATGTCTGAAAAGTCATTTCAAATTATACTCACATACAATTTGATCGAAAGCATTGTAGTACATAAAATTAAGATAAATTTGAAATTACCGTTCCATGCATGGCCTTTGCCTTTGTATTCACTCTCTACTAGCACAGTGACGGCTGGATACACAGCTAGTGATATGAAGAATATTAAAAATATGCTAATGCCGTAATGCCAGATTCTCTTTATAATCCGTGTGTAAGACACGCTCGGACTTGTCGAGAAGCTAACTTCTCTATTTATGGAATAATCTGAATCTAATTCAGATACTTTGTCTATCATATGATGCTTGAAGAATGGCTGTAAGAAAAAAACGTTGTAGAGCAGCGATTCTGAGACTAAATTCTATAAATCTAATTAACGAAAATTCGTGAAAAAATTTTAGTTAGGAATGCTGTACTAAAAAAAAAAGAATCCTATATCACTTATTTTGACTATTTATTTACTCTATTTATTCTTTTTCAACAGATCGTGCAATAATGATACATGTATGTTTATTATCATAAGAAGCTTATCATATATTTATAAAACACTTGTGCTACATGCATCATCGTTTTAACAAACAAAACAATAAGCGTTAATGATATCATTGTCTTGCGTGATATAGTCATTGATCGGATTAAAGAAAACGCAGTAAGATAATAAATTAATACCCCGAGATATGTTTGAACGGAATTGACTCACCGCTTTCTCTAAAAGGATGTATGCGATTAACGATAATAATAACATGGTATCGCCGATAATGAAGTATACTAAGCCAGAAAATACTGGACTAGCACCTATCCACAAGGAACACACTTCCGCTAGAGCCGTGAATATTCCACCAAGAGCTTGCCCACCGGACATGGCGGTTATGTATTTTGGCGAAAACTTGCCCACTATACCCATTAAACTTCCTCCAAAAATTGCACTCGCAGCTAAAAGTTTATATTATTGTTATCTTATCACAAGCTTAATTACTGGCACATCTTCATCATACATTTAATTATTTAATAACATACGCACCATTTACAAGCGCAACTGTTGTCAAAGTAATTATCAGAAATGCATTTTGCCCTGAAAATAATGGTTTATTTTATTTCTGAAGTAATAAAAGTATTTCTAATTAATATGATAAATTAATGTAATGATAAAATAACTTGTTGAGTTACATTTATCGGTATTCATTTCCACAAATGCAGTCGTCAGGATGAAGAGCAACAATATTGCACATTGAGAACCCACCATTCTTATAGTTAGAGAGACTCTGGAAATTTAGAAACTTTAAATATCGCTTCTACTTTTTTATAATATACATAATGTAAAGTTATTAATTATTTTCCTGATCTATGTATTATAAAAGAATTGAAATAAGATGTATACTGCATAAAATACATCAAGTATTTTCTTGTATAGAACTCTTAATTATTCGAATCTTAAAGACGAATGTAGTCGTACAAATAAAATGAAGAATATGTAGTAATTTTAAATGTGTAGCATATATTTCTTAAAACATATACTTGTCTATTATTTTCTAGCAATGATTTTTTTACTCACTTCTTGCTAATAAATGCATTCAGTATTAAAAACAGAGTATTTGGTAATGCACTGGCTACACTTAAATAAGAAGTAAAACTAGCTTGAAGATCCGTCTTCTGTTCGAGTAGTTCTGCATACATATGAGTAAGATTTGTCGAATTATTATGAATTTCTCTAAATTTATACATCCAGTACTGAAAAAAGAAATATAGACAACTATATTTCGAGCAAAGAGAAAAAAAGCAAAGAAATGTCACTTACGTCGTCAGCAGTGATAAAAAAATTCCATGGTATTAATGTATTTATACCAAGTAAGTAAAACACAATGTACGCAAGATTATATCTAAAATATGCAAAAATTTACAGGTATAGATTATGAACGGATTTTATATATTAATAAATAACTATCAAATTAAATTCAAATAGTGAGACGTACTTATCATGTGGCTCATATGGTTTAAAAAATGGTTTCTCGTCTGGAATTGTGATGTTAGGATCATCCACTTCAGTCTCCAAATCGTCCTCAAATTCGCTGTCAGTCGCACCTCCCAATAAGGGTCTTCTATTGATAGAGTATGACATGATTTTTCCCTGATGGACAACGAAACACGAATTATAAAAAGTATACATAAAGCAAAGAAATACGCATAACGTGCAATATAAATAATTGTTTCATTATACAAATCAATGCATTATATTATCGTATAAATAAATGAATCCAAATATGTAAATGTTTAAATGTTATGCATGCA
>Ga0157363_1006825_pt1 | contig 10778 bp, 5 predicted proteins | sample AttsexASBM1_FD_111477 | JGI IMG/M metagenome (GOLD analysis project Ga0157363, IMG submission 111477) | Fungus gardens microbial communities from leaf cutter ant in Ribeirão Preto, State of São Paulo, Brazil - Atta sexdens ASBM1 | ecosystem: Host-associated > Fungi > Mycelium > Unclassified ...
ATAAATATGTGTGTGTTTTTTATTAAAAAAATAAAAATAAATAAATATATATATATATATATAAAAATATATATATATATATATATATATATATATATATATATATATATATATATATATATATAGATACGAAAGTTAAAAGTAACAAAATGTTATTTAATATATTTACGGGAGATTATTATTACTCCTTTGATATATATCTAATAGTGTAGTGTGTGATGGACTTTGTTCACACTGACTGATCGTCACGCGAAATTTCATTACTTATTGCTTCGTCCGTTTTACGTCTCGCCTTGTCAATTGGTCCACCTTTCAGTCTCCCGTTCTATTTTTAATCTCTCTTGCACCATTATATTTCTCCCGCAAATAACTTCGCGCAGAACGTATTGTGTGCGCTTGGCCGAGTTGTCGATGCACACTTCTTTTTTATTTGATGAATTCATAAAACGTCCCACCCCATCGGGACTGGTTTGCGTTATGTCGAGATAAGATAATAAATGTTGCTACGTCGGTGATCGTGTCTGTTCGAAATTGTGTTCATTCGCCCTTACGTAAGACGATCGTGTGACTTTAATCAGCTCGCCCTTGAACAGAAATGAACGAACATGAATATCAGGCTTCCTCCGCTTACGTTTTAGCTTGTGTGTCACGTATATCAAATTTACCTTGGTTTGCATTATCTTTTCCATTACATATACAATTATAAAAGCTATATATAGAACGTTTAATCACGTCAATAAAATTGAGCTGGAGATAATTTACGACATTCTAGGTAGCAAGTTGAGATTATTTGTCATTATTTGGATAACATTTAACGCTATTTTGACAAAAAATTAACGAAAAAATAACGTCAGCTTGCTACTTGGAAATTAATTATATATATTAAAATAACGCGATTACCAAGAGAAACAAATCACGATAATGTCAGAATGACGTTAAAGGGAATTACAAATGTCTGAAAAATGCTGATTTTGACGTCATTCTGATAATTTGTCCTGCTTTTTTTAGATTCTTGTATCAAAAACATATGACAGTTTTTGTAAAATATTTATCGAGTGGATAATAAATTTGCAGAAATAAAAAAAGTTAGAAATTCATGACTTTAGTTTACACTGAGAAAAATATCTGGTTGAAAAATTCTGATTATATCAATCAGAATTCTAATTATCTTAACTTAAAAATTCTAGTGGATTTAATAGAAAATTCTAGTTCTTTCTCTCGTCTGTTTTTCAATTAATCCAACCAGACATTTTTTTCAACATTGTTTGCTTGCATTCGTATTTTAAATTTCATCACGATGGATTAGCACTTTTCGAAGCTCTAAAAGCTTCAACTTTTCAACTCTTTTGATTCCTCGCAGACCGTAGTTAATTGAAAGAACGTACGTGTGCGTTTACGATGTTCGCGACAAATTGAAAGAAAAAACTGAATTGTTACCACCTTTACTTCTCGTCATTTGTTATTGTGCTATTCTTTTGCGAAGGAATTCTTTTTCGTCAGTCAGAAAAGAAAAAAATAAAAAAAACGATGTTGTTGGCGAAACTCGAGTGCGGTAATATGATCCGCATGTTTTCTTTCTTCTCATTGTCGACGATATTAGACTCTTGACACTAGTCTGCTATACTTGCGCAAAAGAGAAAAAATTTCATTTAATTTCGTTAAAAAGGAAGATTGTACAGAAACCGAGAACAATCGAAGAATTTCAAACTTCGATGGCGCAAAAGTTTAATTCGTATCTTCATCTAGCGAGACTTCTTTCATCAGTCTTCCTTTCAATGAGTGAGTCTTATTTCTTTCGCGATTTGATCATCGGGTGCAAAAGCGAGAAGCATGATATTCTTTTCAATTCGAGTTTCCAAGTTTTAATGACGACGCGAGGCCAAGATCAAGGTTGATTCTAGCGGAGAGCCCGTATTCCTTGCACGCGAGATCCTCTCATCTAGATCATAGGAACGAAGGCAAAGTGAGATGGCCGGAGATTTTGGAGATCGATTCTGATGTGGGTGAGTCCGAATTAGCGCGCTAGAGTATATGGCCTGAGACACGATGTAATACAGTAAGAACAAGCATAAGGAAGGCAATTGGTTTAAAAATATTTGACTCTTTTTAAGATAATCAAAATTATATTTTTCATCAATTTTTCAATGTCTTTAAAGAATATTTGAGGAGCAGACTTTTCGAAATGCATTTTGTTCAAAATTTGTAATTTTCAGAAAACGAGAAAGAAAGAAATTACACACACAAGAAAATTATGCACTTTACAGAAAATAATAATCCAATCAATAGTAAAAAATAATAATCCAATCAGTAGTAATATGTAAAATATTAAACAAATGTATTTTATTTGTCTCTAATTAAAAAACATAATGCACTTCCAAATGTATATGTTTTTTCAGCAAGTAAAACCTATTCTACAATATGCTCTTTGTTTTCTGTTTTTTTGTTTTTATTCTCCCTTTTGTTTTATTCTCCTTTGCAACCATTTTATCGACAATTGTATTTCTTGTTTCTTCTGTATTTAAGTTAAGTTCCTTAACTTTTATCTCAGGCGACAGAAACAGGCGAAAAACAGGATAAGAAGCAAAAAGACAAGATATAAAAGAATAGACAAAAAGAAGAAACAAGAAACAAAAAGCATATTATAGAATAAACTTAAATTAACGAAAAAATTTCTGAATATCTCAGAGTAGCTTATAATGGATCATTTAATACTAAATGTTATGCCACCTCTAACTAAAAAAAAAAATGAAATTTGAGACAAAACGCATTTTGAAAGTCTGCTCCTCATTTGTTAAAATTGATCGTCTTTAGCGCCTAGTATATAAAATAGAATTTATTGCAGCAATATATCATTTTTTTATTCTTCTTAAAGAAAAAAATATTTTGATTAGCGTTTCACTAAAGATGATTTAATGCGAGGTCGAAGCATTTAAAGTTGTTCAACATTCAATTAATTTTTATTTATGTGCGAGAAATATGATTATTTATTAACGTTAAATTCTTTGTTTATCTATTAGTATTGAAATTTATTCTTCAAAAAATTAATTTAATCCTTTTCGAAGAATTGTAAGCTGAAGAGTAACACGCCCAATGATATTGACATGATGAAATGAAAATCAAAAGAGACTTTCAAGTGTGCGAAATAATTTCCGATTGTTAAAGTAAAATTAAATAATTTTTTATTTATGCGCAGATTTTTATAAAATTAATTTTTCTATTAACACTTTTTTAATTTGCTAATTAACAAGTCGATTATAATATCGACACACTTTTTCATGCCTAGTAGACGTAGGAGCTTATTTTATCCCGTAGCCGCATCTTCCTGGTTATCGATCGCTTCTGGTAGTTATGCGTGTCGGCAATATTATACATATTTTATCAATTAAGAGAACTAAACCTATTTTTGATCACAGTGAATCTTAGTGCTTAAATATTTCAAAATTTATATACATATTCAATTCTGCAAATCGTCGAAATCTTTTATATTCCCTATTTCTTACATTTTAATTTTTACACTTCATTGTGTCTCAGCCTTGAATGGAATGTAAGGCCATCTAAAATTCGCCAACGAGAGAATCCTCGCGCACTTTTCTATTCTAAAATAAGCCAAATCTCTTCATCGGTCAATTGTGAAATGAAATTATCCAAGATAAGTTCTTGCCTTTTTCAAAGTTGACAAAATAATATAGACAGAATCAAGGATCTATTAAATATGTAAATATAAAAAATATTGATTAAAAAAAGTCGCGAATTTCGTTTTCATATTTTAACGAACAAGGATCATCCGCCTGTCTCGTTAGAATCTCGCTTCAAAAGTGTCTTATCCAAGGATCAATAAAACCTCTAACTATAGAAAATCTTATCATTATCTTTTAGACAACCTGATACTCGCTGTAAAAATATTTAAAGAAGTTTATCGAGCTAAGGCTTATCTTCCTTAAAATTTCAGATCTTCTTTATCGAGATAAATGACGCGATTATTCAGGCTAGCGCTTCAAGTATCGCTGAATCGTCCTTCGCATATAACAATTCGAGGGAAAACATTCATTGTATAATACTGCATTTTCTACGTATGTTGCAGCATTCAAATTTCAGGAAAATCTTTTGCGCACGATGATACAAATCGAGAACACTTTCTTTCAACTGGGTGAGAGTTGTTCGAGGAATTGCCTGATCATCTGTGATCGCGGTGCAATGGATGCCTCTGCCTGTTAGTACAAATCTTTAAAAAGAATTGATTTAATTAGATAAAATTTTCTCAGTAGTGAAAAATTAATGAGAAAAATTTTGCAGTCATTTCAAAAGATAAATGGGAGCTTATGATGGCATCAAACGGATGGAACAACGTCGAACTAAGAGACAACAGGTATTGAAATTAAAGATACAAGAAAGTTTATAAATTCATCACTCGTCTTTGTTTCTGGGACTGATATGAAAATTAATAAATTAATCTTCTCATGCTTTTTAATAATATTGCAGGTTCTATTTGTATATTTGTATTATATTTTACTCTGCTGATAATTTATTTAATATTTTCACCATAAAACAATTCATTTTTTCTCCCATGTTGATCAGGTATAACCAAATCATCCACATGGTTTCGGCCGCAAACGGCGCCGAGGAATTCTATTCCACAGAGGAACACGCGTGTCGCTCCGAAGGTGTCGAACTTGCTCGCGAACTCGATTACAAAGCTGCAGCTGCCTGGGTCGGTCATCCGTACTTTGATGTCATCGATAACTCGCAGGATTTCGAGTCAAAAATTTGCCGGATGATTGAATGTGTCTGCCAGAAACTGGGCATCGACACCGGCGATCGGTTACGCGCCAGCAGCCGCAAGGTCAAGTTCCTCGTGACAGCGCCACTGCCGGCGGATAGCGAGTTCCCGCCTTTTCAGGATTTCGATGTCGTGCATAATTACCTCCAGAGCAACAATCCCAAGATGCAGGCCCGTTTACGCAAGCGCGGTCAGAAAGGTAAATCATCACCTTGCGATCGATAAAAAGCTCTTGCTCCCTTTACTGTTCAATTGTTCACAAAGAATATTATCATTTGAAAGAGAAAAGTTTATTCATCATTATCATGATGAAAATTTGATAAGTTTTTGTAAGAATCTTTGAATTAATATCGCATCATTGTCACATTTTATTTTTCTTCTATTTTGAATGAAGATTCGAGTGATGATACAATTTGAATTTTCTATTCTTTATAAAAGGTCACTGGTCATATATTCACACAATTCGTCGACCAAAAATATGCGGCCAAGTAATCGAGGTGAAGACCCAGCTGACGCATCGAGACTACCTGAATATGTTGGCCCAGCGCGATGACTCGCATTTCACTATCTTCAAACGTCGTCGTTGCTTTCTAATCAACAATCAGTATTTTCAATTAGACATATACAGAGAACCGGCGCATCCCAGGTAATACAACAGTATTCTCAATACTGAATGAATTAAAACATTGAATTAAAATTAATAAAAAAACGAACTTAGTAAATCCAAAATATTTTACATGATTGATCTTCTTTATACTTGTCGCAATAGCGTGTGCATACGAAATATATCTCGAGAAATATTTCGATTATATAATTAATTCAAGATTCAGATTAAATATTTAAATATTTAGTTTTTAAAAGGTGCATCTTTTTCGCTTCTACTAAGACCTTTGCTTCATTCTTACGTACTTATTCTTATCTATTTCTTCATCGGAAGAGAAGAAAAAAACAGTATATCTCTAATATCGCTCTAATATCGCTTTAAATAATATAACTCTTGCATACTTTACAGATGTCGAGGCTTAATGTTACTTGAAACGTACACAGCGTTGACGGCTGATAAGTTGAAAAACATTTTGCCTCAATTCCTCATAATCGAGAAGGAAGTCACCGGTAATCCAGACTACAGCATGTTCAACCTCAGCTTACTCGAAGAATGGAACAGTACTAATAAATACTGCCATAACTTGCATGGTATTGTATTGACGTACTTACATCCTGTAACTAAAAAATCTATTTATTTTGTTACATAAGTTCATTCATTTTTATATCATCTATTACTGATCTTATTAGAAAAGTTTATTTCTTATATACCTATAATATATAAACATAGAAAAACGTGGCTCGATGATTTAAATTTTTTCGGCTCTTCGAGCTTCATGTAGTTCAACATTAAATAGTAACTATCTGAGATTATTAATGATAGAAACTGCTGTATCTGAATGTAAACGAATAACGCTTGACATTTTGCAGGCACTATGCAATTGGCAGACAATCAAGATATCCCGATTTCGAAGAGTCTAACGACTATGATACAAAGCAACGGAATCGATTGCAAAGCTGGTAGCACATTGAGTCCGATTATAAACTGTTATCAACAGACGATCGTTAACAAGAGTGTCAATGGCGCCCGAAATGGTTTGACTAACGGTAAGGCGACGTTTGCCGAGCGGTGTAACATAAATGGCGATGGCCAAGAACCAGAAATTCGCAATGGCGATTCAACCATGAGGCCCGACGAAAGTTTGCGAGAATTAAAAGTCGATAAATTGCAGAAGAATGGATTTGATAATAGATTTTAAGGATATACGAAAAATTAAAGAAACAATAAAGTCTCTTAATAAGCAATTCGCAAACAATTCTGAATTGTAACAGGGACTTAAATTCAGTATCAATGCGAATCTTATCTGAATTAATACTGAATAAATAACTGCTAGTGCGATAGACTTCTAAAATTTCACACAGATAATATCTATTTTTTAATCAAACTTGCGTACTTAAGGAATTTTCGTGGAGGGTCTTACGGTCAAGTTTCGTCAACGTCGAATTAGGATCCAACGTAAATCTTCCAAGAATGTATGACAAAATTTAAACGAAATTTCAGAAAATCTTAAGATATTTAACAGATTTTTAAATAATACATTTTTCATTCTCTCCTAACATTTTCTTACAATTTTAAAAAATCTCTAAAATTTTAGATGAAAAAATAATATTTGTAGGAAATGTTGATTGAAATCATTTTCGTCCTTCGTGTAATATTTGATAAGTTTCATCAATTCTCATATCATTTCTTTTTGAGTTTATATAGGAAAGAGGAGATAAAAGATGAACTAAAGAAGAATTAAAGATGAATTGAATAAAAATTAAAGTTACGCGACATTGATGAAACGAGGTCCTAGCAAGTTTTCAATACAGCTCCACTGAATAAGCGATGTGCATTGATGCACCAAGTATTTGTACTTTGCTTTACTTTACTCTAGTTACTCTTCATATGCTTCAAATATTGTCCAACAACTTTTGAAAGCTTGGAAGAATGATTGTGATAGAGAAATGTGCGTATCGTATTACAAGAAATCAGCGTTTTGAGAACGTGGAATAAAAGAGAAATATCATTTAAAAAAACAATGTTATCGGGCCATATATCCTAAGAAATTATTGAAAAAGTCTCTTGAAACTATCGCAAAATTTCTGAGATGACAAGGAATTCAAATATGTTAGATATGTTAAATATCTCTGTAACGTACTTAATGTCAAAAAAAGTTACAAAAGATGTCAAAAATTTATGTTCCAACAATGTAGTATTTTGCGATATATAGCTGATACAGTACTGCAATGTCGAAATTTAAAAGCGAAGTTTTAAAGTGAGCTATCAGATCTTTAGCACTTGCATAAATTTCTACATGTACACATGCCGTTAGAAATGCTTAGCCATTTGTATTTGCAGGAGTATCGAGACATGTTTAAGTTGCACTTTCTTTTAAAAATATTCATACATTATGATTAATGGTTATTTGAAAAACGATAATTGTAAACTTAATTAAAATTAAACTAAATTCAAATTAAACTGAAACTAAACTTAATAATTTATAAGCAGAATTGGATAACTTTTTTAAAACTAAGTAAAGTTAAAGTTAAGCCTGGCAAATTTAACTTAGTTAAGATATAAAGATCCGTAATAAAATTTGAATTAAAAATTAAGTTAATAAAAAAGGTAATTGAAAAATTAATTTACATAATTTTTTACATAATTTTTCATATTTTTCTTTTCTCACGGCATATATATATAATGTGTAAATAATAATATATATATAATGTGATATAATTATTTATCTCAATACTCCTACAAATTCAGATGGCTAGACATTTCTGACAACGTGTGTATGTATTAGAAAAGAAATTAACATCGAGATATTTTGCAAAATTCTTGAAGCACGAATTCAACTGCGACAACTTTAGAGAACAAAATTCCTCGTATAATATTTTTATCTTCTAATTAAGAAATTGTGAATTTTTTAAATCTTTAGATTAAAATTAACTCGTTTGATTACAGAGAATAATAGTTTTTTTTTATTTAATTGGAAGGAAAGATTGAAACTTGTATAACACTTTTTAAGGCGTTATCCAATGTTTCTTTTACTACTATTTTTAAAAAGCTATCCTACACACACACACACACACACACACACACACACACACACACACACACACACACACACACACACACTTTATTTTTTTAAATTAAATTTTTCTGAATTTTCGATTTCAATTTTTATACAAGAAAATTGAAAATTTATAAAGTTTCCTGACTAAGAGAGGATTGAAGATAGTACAAGGTTGTATTCGAAATATTTTCGAGCAATTAATATGAGAATGAATTCTTTTTTATTGTCGAGCAAACCAAAGCTTTTTTTATAGAGTATTCTCAAGCTTTCTGAGAGATTTGTATATATTTTTTAGTATATAGGAATCCCTAAGTCTTTAGATAAAATTGTAATCTGATAACTCACTCAAAAAATATGGCAATGATATAGAACAACTTATTGTTGTAATCATGGCGAATTCTTAACGATTGAATATATCAATACTTAATAGGTGTTCTTGCCTATAGAAGTAATTAAGTTAATTGTATATAATGTGGTGCAATTATTTTTGAATCTATCATTTTTGTGATTAATTGTAATATGTGTTGTCGATGTAATTGCGAGAGATCTCACAAACAGCGGGACAAGAGATTTATTGGAAAAAAGATGATGATAGAAAAGTATAACTTACGAGATCCTGTATATTTTACTTGTGACCCTAAAACTTGGTGATGAATTTTGCGATGACGCTTATCCATACGTGTCGCTTTCGCATTTTCTACACGCCAAAGTAATCATTCACAAATTTTTGCTACTGTTTAGAGATGAAGTGCCTGTGAAACATTCATTCGCGGAAATAAAGAGAAATATATATATGTATATATTATAAAAAATATATATGTATAAAAACACGAAAGTCTATATTTTCATTCGATGATACAACGGTGAATTATTAATACACACTCAGTTTACGTTTAGATAATGAATCTGAAGAACAGAACGTTGTACCCATAAGCATCTAATAAAACAATGTCATGTGCCTATCATGTCTTATGTTTCAACCATGCTAAATCTATTTAAAACATTTCAAGAGAAACTCTTTCTTTTAAATGAAAAGTTAATTTTCATTTTAATTCTGTAGTTATTTCTTCTACTTAACATCTCTAAATAACATTCCATTTAGGATGGCTTGTGATTAAAGATATATTTTAAAATAATGATTGAATGAAAAATTTTAAAGATTTATTTTTACGTTTTTATTTATTTTTTCTTTATTTAATTAAATAATTATTAAATAATTATTAAATCTTAATTAAATAATTAAGATAAACTTTAAATATTTGTCTTTTGCTGTAGCAGTCTTTTAAAGGTATTTATGCGTTATTATATATTTTATTAATATATTAGGTATTAGAAGAAAATACGAATTAAGCAAGACATTGTTTCAGCACAGCTGAATCATTTATTGGCAACCTGTTAGAAATCCTCACAAAGGAGGATCCTCTTTTTTTCGAGTTACAGTTTAGATAACCTCTTAGTTTTCTACACTGTTTCTCTTATTTTGATCTATTATCGTAATTATTTATTATTATCCTTTTTTCCAACAGACAATTAACATATTAGTAAAACACTGTTTAACCACTTAGTCTTGGTCTACAATCTTGCTTTAAGAGGTCTTAAATCATAAGTCGAAAGAAATTAAGTGACAATTTCTATCTTTAGACTGTTTTTGCGCAGTCTTTAGACTTTAACCATTAGATTGAATAGAGCAAAATCCTATTCTTATGGTCTAAAAGTATAAGCTCTATGGGTAATATACTGTCATTTACAACTTACGGTTTATGGCCTCTTAAAGCAAAGTTGTAGACTTGTCTTTAGAGGAAAGTAAACATTTAGTTTGTTACGATCCTTCTATTTTGTTTCGATCTATTATCGCAATTACTTCTTCTTTAAAAAGATTAATGTATTACTATATAACTAACTTTTCCATCATTCACAATATCTACAAGTATTGTAATTATATCTGATTTAAGAGTATTGATTTGTCTCATCGATCGCAATATAAGGAAATGTAAAGTAAAGATTTATGGTATATCTTATAAAAAAGAAGGATATAATCGAGCATTGCGCTTGGATTATTCCTAAATTTACAAAAACGCATGGAAGTACTATTGTGTTAGGTATGTAGGATTTCTTCGCATGTGGGTATAAGAATCTGGAAAGCGGGATATATTCCTAATTATCAAATATCATGACAGTCCAACGAAATTTCGGTTTCGATTTCGGTCAATTTCGGACAAAAATCAAGGTTTCGGTTTTGGCCGAAATTAAGAGAAAATTTCGGTGGATAAACTGAAATTGTATAAGTTGCAACGTGCCGGTGAGTGTTCAAACAATTATTTGATTTTAATTATAAATTC
>Ga0157363_1006826_pt1 | contig 10777 bp, 5 predicted proteins | sample AttsexASBM1_FD_111477 | JGI IMG/M metagenome (GOLD analysis project Ga0157363, IMG submission 111477) | Fungus gardens microbial communities from leaf cutter ant in Ribeirão Preto, State of São Paulo, Brazil - Atta sexdens ASBM1 | ecosystem: Host-associated > Fungi > Mycelium > Unclassified ...
AGTAGTCTACCTTATATACTACTACTCATGGTCCGTGCTCACTACTGTGCACTCTACCCTAAATGACCATGTGTATGACATGAGGCCAACATGTGTTGTCCATGTTGTATAACGTCACTTTATTCTAGAACCTTCTACTCTATTCTCTCAAGTCCCATGATCAGTCTTGTGACTATGCCATCAACTTGTGACTGATGTGATGGTGTGACTGATAAACCCTAACCCGAGTTGTTCTAAAAATAGAAAAGAAAAGAAAAAGAAAAATAAAGTGAAAAGAGAAAATAAAAAATGAAGTCTACCATCAACGATCTTGACAGTGAACATGAGGTTGTAGCACGGACCAGGTATATTTAGTATATATAGGACTCTAATTTAGCAGAGACTCCTTGTCGAGTTCTCTTGTGAACTTCCTACTTGATATCCAACTTAAGAGATTTACCACTTGTGTAATCATTTGTCTTTGTGATAAGTGGTTGCCACAACACATTTGTAACAATAACATATAACATTACACTAAACCCTAACCCTAGATCTCAAAATAGAAAATAAATCAAAAATAAAATGAAAATGAGAAATAAAATAAAATAAAAGTCTACTGTTTGCAACTCTGATACTGATGAACTGGGTTAAGAAGTGAAAAGTACTGGCCATAAAGGCAGTACAACATAATAGTCAACCATGTATTGAAATTGACAATCTTTGGTGAGCTCTTCATCAAATGTTTAATTCAGTACAAAATCATTAGGTGAACACATCATTGTTAAATGAAATCCCAACCAAATCAATGTTACTGTGGAGTCTTTTTTCAAGAGAGGAGTTCAAGAGAACAATCAATAAGTATAATAATTTGTCAGCTCCAAGCCCTGACAAAATTTTATGAAAACATCTTAAATTAGTTTTTGAAGATAATAAGTATTTAAGAAACATTATTAATATTGCTAATGCATGCATTGACTTAGGATATTGGCCAACTCACTTCAAGATGTCTTTATCCATTATCATCTCTAAGCCTAATAAGGATACCTATAACTCTTCCAAGTTATTCCATCCTATTGTTCTTTTAAACACACTAGGGAAGCTTATTGAGAAAGTGATCAGTGAAAGACTTCAATTTTATTTGATAGTGAACTTTATCCATCCTAACCAACTCAGTGAGCTCAAACAATGATTGACTACAGATACTGAAGTCTATCTCATCCACATTATTTGCTCTGGATAAATCAAGAACCTCTAAACAAGTACATTGGCATTCAATATCACCCAATTTTTCCTGTCACTTAATCACTAATTAATTCCTCTTATTTTGAACAAAGCAGGATTCCATTCTAAAATTTTTCTTTTCTTTTCTGGCTATTTAGTAGGCAGGAAAACTTGTTATTTATGAAACAATTTTATTTCTCCTCCTTTCAATGCAAATATAGGTATAGAGCAAGGTTCTGCTCTATCTCCTATTCTATTGGCTCTTTTTATTGTTCCTATTTTTCATATTTTGAAAAAAGAGTAAAAATTTTAAAAATTCCTATATCATTTATTTCTTTTGTTGACAATAGGCCTTTCATTTCTCAAGAGAAATCTCTAAACAAAAATAATACTTATCTTTTTTGTAGCATCTCTTCTCTACTAGAGTAATTTGGTCTCATCATTGAGCATGGAAAAACAGAAGTCTTTCACTTTTCCAGGTTACATGATATCTTTGATCCTCTTTCACTGGACCTTAGCCAAATAGGAGGCCCAATTCTTCACTCCAAAGAATCATAGAAGTATCTAGGATTCATCTTTGACAGAAAACTCACTTTTTGTCAACACATCAAATATTACACCAATAAAGTGCTATCTATGGTCATATGCATGAAAATACTTAACAATTCAATGTGTGAACTTCTTCCATATCAAAAATGCCTTCTTTGTAGGTCTTGCATCCTTCCTATTGCCCTCTATAGCTTTTCTATAATAAATCACCTTTATTATACCTGCTTAACATGCTCAACAAAGTGTAATAAAGAATGGCCCTTTGGATTCTTGGTGCTTTTCACACCTCACCCACCATGGAAATAGAGGCCATTGCTGGCCTAATTCCCATTTATCTTCATCTTTGTATGCTGAGTGATAGACTCCAATTACAAACATCATTACTCCCTCAAAACATGACTTCCAAATCACAGCAAAAAATCAAGAGTTCCATTGTTAATGCCAACAATCATCTCAATGGAATTTTTCCTTCCTTTGATTCTCTAAATAGTGAATTTTGTCCAGATTTTCAACTGATTGACATTTTCTCTAGTCACATAACATTTGTAAAAGCTGACTATAGCTCTAACAAGAGCAAGAATTCTCATTGTAAAAACTTGATAAACTTATCTTTAACATGTTATTGGAACTGCACACAGTTTTTGTCATCTCAGATGCCAGTATCAAAAACAATGTTGTTACATCTATCACTCATGTCTACTCAGTTAACAATCCTTTGAAGAAGACTCTTCATCACACCATTGACATTATGTCTTTGGAGGCAGAATTATTTACCCTTAGATGTGGGATAAATCAGGCTACTCAAATTCCTGGTTTCAAATTCCTGGTTCTTCTTGTATCATCACCATCACAGATGTGCTTTATGTGGCACAAAAATTTTTCAATTCCTTCAACATCCATACCAACTCCAGTTGATAGCAATAATAGAAGATCTTAGAACTTTCTTCAGCAATCATTGGGATAATTCCATAGAATTTTGGAATTGTCCTAGCAATGTAAAATGGCACCCCCATGCTTTGGTGGATAAGGAAACAAAGAAATTTGACCTTATTCTGCTTTATCCTAGCAAATCATCATAGGACTTCAACAAGAAAGAGGAATGTGACAATATCATCAATGAGTGGCGAACAATCTTCAAAAAATCAGATCTCAAGGGAAGGAACTTCCTCACCTTCTTAAACAATGATTGTTCAGTCATTGAACCCTCTTATAAGAAAGGAGGGGCTTGGATCGAGCAATTTGGCTTTTCTAACCCGCTCTGCACTCATGCCACTTGGGCTATCACTAATCACGCTCCAATAGGAAAATATCAACTCAGATTTTTCCCGAGAGAAGAATTCAGCTACCCATGTGGATTATATCCAATTGAAACAAGATGTCACATTGTAGAAGATTTAACAAGTATTGGAACCCGATGAGAAACCGATGAGAAACATGATTGGTCAGTTCATTGCCTTTTTAGAGTTTAACCCAAATGTCTTCTCCTTGGGAGAAAGTATTACATGAGTATGTGATCTCGCTGCTACTGTATTTGTTATGTATCATAGTCCTTTTCTTTCTTTCTTTCTTTCTTTTTCTTTTTCTTTTGTCACTTTAGTTTTATTTAATGTAGTTACAAAGTAGCTACCACGGTCTGCCCTCGCGCTCCGTGTAATAAATTGTTGAAATTAAATAAATTTGTTGCGGGCTACATCTGGCTGGCACAAAGAGGTAGCTAAAATAGGAAATCGTCCCTTTACCACCGACTCTCGAATTGGGACAAAGCCACAGCCAAATACAGACATCATTCTCTGGTGGTTATCCTCACAACGAGCTTTTTAAAAGCGTAAGATGAAGGAAACATCTGAAGGAAACATCACATCTTTTTATCTTTACTAGAAACAGTTTCCCCTCGCTGTTAGTACTTTTCTTCAACCTCCAGGCTGATATCGATTGATGCCGCAGGTCCAGCAGCGATGCCCCACTTCAATTCCTACCCCAACTGGGTCTTCTCCCTGTTCTCAGGTATTGGTTTCGTTCTTTGCTGTATTCCATTCCCATGGCATTTAAAGGGTAAGTCACCTTCTCCGAGCTTGGAATATGCCCTAACTGGCAGCATCTTAGCCTGGAATACAGGAACATGCCTATACATGGCCTGGGTTGGTTTAGCCTGCCTTGGACTATGCGTTAACTCCATTTTATGGAACGGCAATACGGTCAACTGGGCTCCTGTCTGGTGTGATATCTGTGAGTTTTACTAGGTGGTTTACTGAGATCCAGAACTCTGATCATATTTTTCAGTTACAAGATTCTTTTTCGGTGTTACCTTTGGAGTTCCGGCCGCTTCGCTCTCTATCAATCGACGCCTTTACCATATCGCCTCTGTGCGAAGGGTCACCATCTCGAGAACTGAAAAACGCAAACAAATCGCAGTCGACCTAGCTATTGGTCTTGGTATTCCTATTATCTTTATAATTCTATGTAAGTGCTCCAACGACTTATCCTAAACAAAATGCCTTAGAATGTTTTAGATTACGTTGTTCAATATCGACGCTTCGAGCTTTATGAAGACGTTGGATGTCTTCCTTCCGTGTCCGTAACCTGGGTAGCAATTGTCCTCGCCTATTCTCCTCCTATCGTTATTGGTCTCGTCTCTGGTACATATGCCGTTCTGAGCATTCGTGCTTTCTACAGATCCCGTGCTCAGAGCAAGGAGCTATTTTCTCTTCACTCTGGCTTGACCAACAGTCGCTATATCCGTCTCATGGCCCTTGCGGCAACTGATTTGATCAGCTCGGTTCCAGTATCTCTCTTTCTTATCATCGACAACTCTGTGCTGGGACTTGCTCCCTGGACGAGCTGGGACTACGATCATGCCGAGTTGTCTCAAGTGTCCCCGGTCTCGGCTCCAGTTTTGCAATCCATGGACGCCTTTGCTAGTAACGTTGAACTCACTCGATGGTTATGTGTTGCTTGTGCCCTCATATTTTTTGCCTTCTTCGGCTTCTCTAGCGAGGCTAGAAAGCATTATTACTCTGCCATCAGCTCAGTTAGGAAACACGTCGGAGCTTCCCCTGCAAGCTTTGGCAGTTCGTCTAGTCTTGTCTCATCTTCGGAGTATGTCATCTAATTAATCGCCTTAATCTTACTGATCTACTATAATGTAGCATGTCCAAGAATAATGTCGAATCACATCGAGGCTCTATCCCCGGGTTCACCATTGAGAAGATTACTCACAAAGACACCCCTGTTTCCGGCATCAAGGACTCTGACTCACTCAACACGCCCTCGACTTCGATTCCTGAACGAAAAAGAGGGATGTTCTGGATCAGCGTCCTCTTTCCAAAAAAGAAATTAAATGAAGGGATTCTAAAATCCAATTTCCAATACGACGATCGTACTCCGGATGATAAGTATGGAGACGACGCCTTAACGATACCTGTTTCAAACTCATCGTCAGGCATGCCGGGTATAACCATTCCTGAATCTACGGTCACGCGACCTGAAGCTGTAGACACTGTTTTGGTTGATCCTCACAGACACTTGCATGATATTGTCTAGAGCATATGACCATCTTCTACTGATTTTGACTGATTTTCTTACCTGTAGCTTTAGTGATACCAATTGGAAGGGTTTCTTGTTCCTTATGTATCTTTATGTGATAGGATTGATAATAGCATGAAAAATATATCTGATCATTGATTGACTGCCACTTATATATATATAACCATCCAGCCTCAAGTAGTTGAAGTGGTTATGTGAATAGGGACATACAAGTTTAGTTCTGAATCTCTAAGAAGAACTTAGAGGCAATAGCTATTATATATACCCTATGTGTATTCCAATCTATCTTATATGAGTGGAATGATGATGTCAGTATGGTTAGAACAAATGGATGACAAATTACTGTATTGAAGAATGCAGATAAGCAGATGATGTGTCTGGGTGTTAAGCATGGTTCTTGCTTTAAGTGGATATCCATGGTTAATTAGATGGAAGGTGGGTCAGATCAAGTTGGGAACTTATCTAGGAACAGATGTGGTTATTCATGAGAGTGAGTCAAGGTCCCTTTATACCCCACCTTTACACAAAATTCAAATACTTGAACTTCACCCAGGACTCTGCTAAACCCCATAGTGTTTTCTTTCCTTATTAGTCAGTACTCTCTAAACTCCACTGAACCCTACAGTATTCCTTAGACCAACACTGCTACTTCCTACAGTCAAACCTCACTGAGCAATGTCCAGCTTCCAGATACTGTTCCATTCTAAGTGTTACTGCTATGAGCTTCTTTCCTTTCTTAGTAAATCTTCTAGATACTTCCATGAGTTCTTGACCATCTGGTCACTATCATTCTTCAGTTATGTCAGCATTGTTTTGCCAGATTAGAATGTATTCTAGTAGTATTTAGGATAGTTGTCACTTCCAGAAGTCCTCATTCTGTTCTCTTAGAACTTCCTGGAGTTAAGTGCCACTTGTACTTAGTCAATCAATATGCTTAGAACTTCCTAGAGATTATGAAAGTCTATATAACTCTGCAGACCTCACCAATCACCCTAACACCTGGATTATAGATCAATCTAGGATGCTTATCTACAAACTTGTGATGGAATTGCAGATAATGACCTCAGCTTTAACTTATATATTTGTTACGATTCAAAGACCTTAGAGTTGATCAATAAATAGAATCTTGTATTAGGGTTAACACAAGAGAACTCAATAGAGAGCTCAGTACAGAATTGTCTACCTTAGATACCTTAGACTACTGGTCTGTGCACTACTTTAGCCTACCCTAAATAACCATATGTCTGCCTTAAGGCCACCATATATAACATATAGTATAATATCATTCCTTTCAGAACCTTCTACCATTTTCTATCATAGCATGTGATCATGTGACAGTGTGACCTGTGACCTCCCACTGATCCCTAACTCTAGTTCTAAAAATAGAATATACTGAAAGAAAAAGAAAAGAAAAGAAGAGAAAAGAGAAACAAATAAGATAGAGTCCAATCTTTGTGTTTCTAACAATATTATACTAACTACTTGTTATATAATTGTAATTTTAGAATGAGTATATAGAGAAGCTAGAAAAGAAAGCAGGTCACTAGAGTTTGATGACCAAACTAGAGAACTATAGAGTATTTACTTGGTTTTAAATACTAAAAGTTAAAAAAGACTTTGTATAGTATTTACATAAGAGAACTCAATAGAGTTCCTAGTATAGAGTTGTTTACCTTATATACTGCAGACCATGGTTTACATACACACTATAGCTAATCTACCCTAAAGTCTATATACTTTCTATAAGACTAACATATTAGTGCTATTCTATATGATGTCATTTGTTCTGGAACCTTTTATAACCTTCTTTATGTCATGTAATCATGTGATTGCAACTGTGACCACCCTATGACAGTTATGATATTCACATGTGATATTATACTATAATCCTAACCCTAAGTTCCAAATAAGAAAATAAATGAAATGAAAATGAAAATAAGAAATAAGAAAATAAAATAAACCAAGTCTATCATCTTCAACTCTGACATTATCCTTCCTTCAAGGTTTCTCCTCTAAAGAAGCTAACTTCTATTTTTGCCAGTTCTTCTCCAACTTTTTTAAATATTTCTTCTCAAACTTCCTATCATTCTATCTATATATTTTTCTAGTAACTCTCCTCTTCTAAAATCTTATTCTTATGACATATCCAACTTTTCTTATCTTCTTACTTCTATACTTAACCTCCTCTCAAATTTTGCTACTGTTTCTTTTGTATTCTCCAAATCTTTCTCTTTTTCTCATATATCCTATATCAATGATATTCTAGTTAGAGAACCAGCAATTTGGTATAAGCAAAAAGATAGAAACTATGACATGCTTATAAACAATCCTAGAATTAGAAGGTTTGTATTCAAGTATCTAATTATAGTGAATCAAATACTATAATAGATAAAATATGCTAGAGAAATGTTTTCAGAACCTAAAACTATAATATGTAATATCACATTACTATCATAGAGTTTGATTAGAGTTTGATTGTTTGTATTTGAGAAGAAAACCAACTTTAAATACTATAGAAAGAATTTTCAAATAGAGAGCTTATGAAAACATAACAGATATAAAGGCCTTTTTAGGAACTATAGTTCAGTATCAGAATCATATTCCTGACTTTGTGGTAGTGGCAGTACCACTGTACAAAGTAGTGAAGAAAAATATGCCCTTTGAGTGGAGACTAGCCCAAAAAAAGGTACAATCAGGTTTAGAGACTTTGATAAAAAGTTTTTTATACTTGGAAACCAAAATTCCCTAGTAAGCAACAAATTGTATTAGTAGTTAACACCTCCTGAAGGATAGTTGAAGAATAATACTAGAGGGATAAGAACAAGCCCAAGAAGATAAATTATATGAAATTTAACTTATTATTAATAAATCCTAGATAACAGAGATACTCTCAGTCAAAGTGAGAGCTTTGCAGTTTAAGGTGTGCTCTCAAGCAGAAAATATACCTACTATGGAGATGTAGGAACTTTGTAATGAAAAATGATGTAAAGTATTTAGTAAAAATGCTAAATAATCTAGAGAAAATATCTGATGTAACTATTAACTGCCAGATAGATTATATCAGGACAAATTTCCTTTTTGAGATAGCCTATAAGAAGGAAAAGATCTTTGAATTGAATAGACTCTTAAGAAGAAAATGGTATTCTGTGAACCCTCCTCTAAAGAGGTTTGAGGATGATTCTGATAACAAGAAAGAAGATATACCAATCCTTTTAGGAGAAGACCAAGAAAAGATCCCTTTAGGACTAGAAGAGTTCTATAAGTATATTGACTTATAAGAAAGTTTTTTCTATGAAGAGCTTAGAAAATATTTGGTCTATGAATTGGAAAAAGCAGATGGCAGAAAGGCAAGAGGAATATAGTTACCTAAATACCTGTCATCAACCAAAAGTAAGAAGTTCTCCTCTAACAGTGTTAGTTGGAGAAGTAACAGAAACAAAAGAATAGTCAGCTTATAAAAGTCTGTTAGAATATCTGGAATATATAACATTGTACAATATAGCAACAGCATGTTGGCCTTATAAAGAGCATATATACTTTATGGTAAGTTAGTTATAGTATGTATACATACCACAGTCTATAGTATATAAGATAGATTAGTTTGTACTTGGAACTCTATTGAGTTCTCTTGTGTTACTCAATATAAGAGTTGTTTTTTGTTCTATCACTTGAACTTAAGTCACAACATTATGACAAGATGAATACAGGAGCAACCACATATATAGACTGGAACAATGACTAGTAAAAGTCAAAAAATATCTAGTGACTTGAGATGAGAATCTCTTATAAACAATGACAGAAGGACAAGCATAGCTCATAAAACATGCCACTTACTACTGGATAAATTTGAAGATAGGAAGATTCTATAAAAAGGTCATTGGAAGTGGCAATCCTCAATTAATAGTATCTGTTGAAGAGCAGTTAAGACTGTTAAAGACTTGCCATGACAAAGTAGAACATTGAGAGGTGTTTGTGATTAGAAAATTATTATTGCAGTACTTTTGGTGACTAGAGTTAGAAAACAACATAGTGTAGTATACAAGAACATATCACCTGTGTCAGATAAGACAGAAAATGGCTCTGGAAATCCCATTGGTTGTAACATACACACTATCTTTTTTCAATTTCTATGTATAGATACAGTACATATTAACTTAGTGTCAAATGGTTGCAAGTATATAGCACATAGAAGGTATAGGCTGTCTTTTTGGATAGAGACTAGAGCACTTAGACAAGAAAGCTCAAGAGCAATAAGATAATAGCTTTCCAAGAATATAATATGCAAATAGGGTAATCTGATTAAAATTGTTATGTATAATAAAGCCTCTTTTAAAGAAGTCATAAGATAATTGGAAAAAAGTATGGAATTAGAGGAATTACTATATCTCCCTACAACTTACAAGCAAATGAAATTGTTAAGAGACTACACTGGGATCTTTGACAAATATTGTATAAACCAACTAAAGGGAATATCAAGAAGTAGTACTAGTTGTTATACTATGTAATATGAGTAGACTGATAACTATCAAGAAGGGATGGGTTGTTCACCATACTTTATGATAACAGGAGTGCAGACTATTATGCTATTAGAGATGGTAGAGATAATCTGGCTAGTAACATATCCAAGTAGAAATGTCTCATAAAAAGCACTTGTGGGTCTAAGAGTATGTATACTAGCAAAACATGTTAGCTACATAGAAGAGATATAGGAACATCTCATAAAAGAGAAGATACAGAGAATATTTCATCTTAAGAACAAAGCTCAATATAAGATTAAAGAGTTTTTATTGAGGCTAGGAAGTTTAGTGCTGGTGAAAAGCTCAGCCATAGAATTATCAGCAGATAAGAAGATGAAACCTTGATATCTGTGTCCTATTATAACAATCAGATGACTAAAGAGAGGGGTTTTCATTCTAGTATAATTAGATGGCTTGGTATAGCAGGATAAATTAGTGGCTTTCAGAGTAATTCTTTATCTAGCACATAGGAAGATAGTATTCAGAAGTAAAGTACAAGCTCAATTGTATGTGCCAGAGTTGAGCTTAGATGAGTAAGAGAAGAGCTTAGTTAAAAAATTATCCAAAGAAGATGCTTTGGTTGATAGCTTAAACCTATTATGACCTTAAGCTTATGTCACAAACTTCATTCAGCTTGTATATCCACAACCAGTGGACCGATTTTCACAAACTAAGTTGCGCTGGAAAGTCCTAAATGAGGGCTATCCGCACATATGCGGGATGTACAAAAGCAACAACAAACGACTGAGATATCAGGCCATCAGTAGCTGTAAAAGCTTTGTCTGCTAATATCTCATGAACTGCTGAACGGATTCACACGATTGAACTTGCGTTGGGAAGTACTCATCAATTTGTTTCCAACAATATATGATACATCTCAAAGCAACAAGTATTGGTAGAGATACAAGCATATCAATGTAGTGACATAATTAGTTACCTTCTAAAATTAGCCTGACAGCTGCTATGAC
>Ga0157363_1006827_pt1 | contig 10776 bp, 3 predicted proteins | sample AttsexASBM1_FD_111477 | JGI IMG/M metagenome (GOLD analysis project Ga0157363, IMG submission 111477) | Fungus gardens microbial communities from leaf cutter ant in Ribeirão Preto, State of São Paulo, Brazil - Atta sexdens ASBM1 | ecosystem: Host-associated > Fungi > Mycelium > Unclassified ...
ATTATATAGTATAAACCATTTTGTAAACGTACGTAATTTGACAAAAAAATCGCTTCAATTTTGTATTTTATTTAATCATGCTTGCGCTATTGGAAAATAACGCGTAAAAGTTTATTTCCTACGTATTGAAAAATTCACCATTGGTTTTTAACACACTATTACCCTGAAGTGACTTATTTTCTGAAGAAAGGACCAAACGAATCTTTGTAGCTTTACTTTACGGGACTATTCTACTTCGAAGGTGCAACATGGACGAATTTCTATGAGTTCTCTCGGAATTCCAAGTAGCTTTCCTTTGCATCTTATAGGTGCGCCACTGCGCTATTTCAGATGCAGGTGATATTTGGCTTTGCATAAAATCGACCAGTTTTATCATTCATAAAAAAAATTCTACGACTCGAGAAATCCACAATGTCATTCGAATTTTTCTATAAGAACCTCGAATGAGATCCTTACGTGAAGCAAATATCGAATTTTCGCGATTCTCGCTAGATTACGCATAAACTTGTTATGAAAAAGATTGCTTCGCGCAGCGCCATGTCAGCTCGTAACTGTTGCTCTTCCACGTGAGCTGGACCGCTTCTTCGTGTACTCCAGCAGTTCGCCGAATCCCGTAAGTTTCCCGCACTGTCAATATTTTGGACAGGTTCGGCATTTGGTGAGAAGAAAGAAGATTCTGCCCGCCCTTTCTTTCGAGGCAGGTAGAAAATCGCAGGAAACGCTCGATTGCACCCGAGGGACCGAAGTGGACTACGAGTGCCGCGTGGTGTGTATTTTCCCTCGCATTCAGGTCTTTGTAATCGCGACGATTGTGTTTGCCATTGACCGACATTGAATATATCGTATCTATCTAAACAGGAGATATCTTATTTCCGTGATGCCTCATTATGCGTCTCGCCTTGCTTCTCGGTGATAAAATATTTCGGGACAGTCATCTCCTCCTTTTCTTTTCCTCTTTCTCTCTCACTCGTTCACGCTCTTTCACTCTCTTACCCTCGCGTTTGCTTGACGCTTTCTGAATTTACAAGTTAAATTTGGCGCTAGCAGGTAAACGATTTGGGTGGCGCGATGATTATCGCTGTCAATGTCACACTGAAGACATTTTCAAGATAAAGTCAAAGATGGATAAAGTTGGAGAAGCAGATGTTAGGAACTGCGATTACTTTAGGAATTCATCATTGGGTGTTAATAGTAATTTTATTTCCTAGACGTGATATAAAATAATACAAATGTGTGCGAAAGAAAAAATATTTATATTTATATAAATAAATAAGAAATGGATATGCAAACTCATTTATTATACTATTTTTTTAGAACTAAAATATTAATATAAAATATGTTTTCAGTAACATTTTGATTTGTGTATTGAGCGTTTAATAAACGCTGTATTGTCACTAGGTATATTATCACTCCAGCATTGAGCATGTTAAAGTCTACAGATAGAGATTCAAGTTAATAAAATGACACATGGGACAAATGGTTGGATGTACCGATCAAAAACGGATTCTTCGTTATCCCGTGCTCCGTTTCATCCTTTAAACACGGGCAAACAACAAAATGTAGATTCGTTACTCGTCGAAATAATCCGTGTCCGCAGCATCCATTCTCGATGGACGAGCTACCAAGAGACACCAAAATAGAAATCAACGTAAATACAACCAATCCAGGATTTAGGTTCAAATTCGTGAGGTTCATATATGTTACGTTTTTCTCTCTTTATTTTTATTAGTAATTTCAGAAAAGATAAAAGTTATATGAAAAAGATGAAAAAAAAAATAGTAATATAAATTGTTAGGAATAAAATTAATAAATAATTATTCCTGAGAACATAAAAAGATGCGAATGTATGTTTTAGATATAAGTTTCAAAAATTTAATGTTTTTATATTATTGTGTAGGACAAATAATTTTCATTGTTGCATTATTTTAATGCATTTATATTTTAACGCATTTATGAGAATTATTTATTTTATAATTAGATTGAGACACTTAAATTGAAATTAACATTCTGATCTCACAAAATTTTTGAATATTGAAAAAATTAGCAAGAGACATTAAACACGATACGACAAATGTCGATATAAAATACGTTTAGGCTCCAAAATGGATAATCCATTTCTGGTAAAGTGATGTTACTGTAGTTCTGTTTAGATAACATACACAGTCGGATAATTCACTTGTCTCGCTGGAAACGAAATTACGATGGTCGCGTTGCGGCAACGTTAAAATCCGCCAGTCGGCGAAATGCCGAGGCAGACACCGCGACGCGTTGCATAAAGGAAGTATATAGCGTGTATTATTTTACATCTCCCAGAGGGGACTGTTCTCTTCGTCTACCTCGTTCCATGCGCGCACCATGTCTTCTGTATAATTTATTGCGGCAATACCCCTCGTCCGCTTTAATAATTCCGTCGTTCGCGCGCGTTCATTTTGCGCTTAATCCACTATCGCTTTTCTTTTCTCAAACGTCTCTTTAGCTCGCGATTGTGCGCAACTTTTTTGTCAAATGAAATATTTCTCATATATTGAACATAATCCATTCACATATATGATCGTATAACCACAATCTCTGGAGATACGTTGGAGCATTCTCTCGAATATAATTAGAATTTTTTTTGTAAACTTTATCTAATTGTACATTTAATTTTTCTCTTTACAATATTTTAAAAACCGAAAAAAGACCTGTTTTGAATTACATTGAAAACAATTTTGATCATTTTTGATCCAATAAATGATCATTAATCAAAATCTGACTTAATTCTGTTAATTATGTGTAATACACTGGATTCATTAATATAACTACATTATACATTCTTGCAATAAATTTTAGTAATAGTTTTGTAACCTAAATCATTATGAGAATTTATTGGATCAATTTTCATTGAATATTTCATTAAATATTTTATTGTAATTCCATACAGTTTTGGTTCAGTAATTGATAATAATGAATTAAGTTAGCAAAAGCTATGGCAGGATTAATAGATTGTATATATATATATATATATATACACACATAGAATTTATAAATATTACTATTAATCTATTTCAAAAATTTTGAAGTTAGTCTATTCGCTTTTGTCAGTTAAATATGTTTTGTACAATGACAATCGACAGTATTACATAAAGGAAAATGGATGAAGAAAATGAATGAAAGTTTTCTTTGAGTTAAAAGCTGTCTTTTATCGATATATAAATAATAGTTTCCCTTTATAGATCTGTTTCCTTTTTACGTATTGTTAATTGTCGCTGTATGACTAGCATTTTTGACCAACAAAGCGATGCTATACTTAGCGGTTACGAGAAAGGAGTTTTTTCGATCTCCTGACTTTTCCAAATGCGAAGGCGGTTACGAAATAAATTAGGATATTCCTTGGAGAGGTCAGATGGGTTCGCCGTCTAGAAACGGGATAGTTTCGGAGTCCGCAGAGGACGAGTTTCTCTACCCCCCGGGGAACGTTCAGAGAACAAAGGTCCTCGCGGTACACTGACGAACCCGTTCCTACGGCGGAAAAAAAGAAGAAAAAAAGGAGAAAGACCCACGCGAGATAATAAATCACCGACCACGTCGGATCTTGAGGGAAATTCGTGGAGTGGAATGTCATCTATTAGGATTAGAGCGCGTCAGACGCGTTCGACGGTATCCGATATTTGAAGAGCATGCTCGGCACGTTCCGTAAACGAACACGCGTCGCGATGTTTGTTATTGGGAAAATTTTCAAAGCAAATGCCCGAAAGATTTAGGCGTTCGCGCACACGTTACGAAAACAATGAGAGAATATATGTGGGAGAAAAAAAAGAGCGGCGAGAGGGAAGAGAGAGAAAGAAAAAAGAGGGGAGAGGAGGAGAAAATCGGAGAGAGAGCTCTTCAAACGAATAGTTGAATATTTACTCCGGTCGTCGTCACCTCACTCCTTTCGGTCTTTTACCATCGCTGGGACAATCCCAAATAGCAACACGAGTGGTTTTATCCTACTGTCGAACTGGATAAATTCAGATCTCCATTGGGCTTGATTAAATGAGAGAAAATTTAATAAGTCTCTCGAGTGCGCTAAACTGCAAAACATGCAGATTTTCCCCAGTTTCTGCAATCTAGATTCACGAATTGCTGTCAACAATTAATTAATATTCAAGAGATTTTGTGGTTCATTGTTCAACTAAAAATTATCTTGCATGTGCTATTAATTTGAATTCTCATTTTAATCCTAGTAAACCATTGTTATTTTTAGCCAGAGTCTGTGAAACTCTGCAACTTTGTCATGCTACATCTCTGGACTGAATACGTATTTTTTAACTCAAAAATATGTGAAATTTGTATCTTGAAGTTATACAAAGACAGATAAATATGAATCAAATAAATAATATTTTATTTTCAATGCTTCAAAGAAAGATAAAATAGCAACGTAAAAAATCGCAAGAGTTCGTTGGACCCATTTGCTAGAGTTAATATTTAGTCGTTAGATTTTTGTTTGAATATTAGGAGATTAGCGGAAGAATCAAAATTCTATTTTCAGAAAATTTAAAAATAAAACGTTAATTTTGCAGAGGCACAATTTCTGGTTTTTAATATTGTGATATATGTAATTATTATTTATTTTATGTAGAGCGTGTATAAACATAGTGAGTACTCGCAAATATATGTATTACATATTCATTCGACATATTATATATATAAAATCGATATTGTGTATTATTATTACATATTATTGTTACATATGTAATATATCATTAACAAATAATTTTAATGTGACAAAATTAAAGTCATTCATTCCGAGTACGTTATTATATTTAGTACTAGCAATTAGAATGTTCTGTTTTAAGCAGACATTATAGATCTAGCGGTAATTCTTGTTGCAAGACATGAAGGAGTTACATTTTATTAATGCTTTATTTTTTATTAATGCTAGTATATTCTCTACGCGCGTTATAAATCGCTCCGTGTATTCAATTTTATGATGCGCACGGATATTTCATTCGTAAATATCGCACGAGCGTCTCGAAAATTTATCCAAGCGATAATACATATTAATGAGTTATTTGCTGTGTATATATATATATATATATGCATATATCCTATGCATAATAAAAAGTACTGAATTTATAAAAAATATTATAAGATTTTTAACAAAATTTTCGTTAAAGGATTACTTCCTATTTAAAAGATAGAATCAAAAGTTATTAAAATAGATTTAATATAAAGTTAACAATTAATTAAATAATTTTTTTATATGAGGAAAAATATCACGTTTCATCAAGAAGTAGATAAATAAAGTATTTGAAATTTAAATTGTATATATAATAAATTGTATATATAATTGTATATATAATACTATATATATATATATATATATATATTATTTAAGTATTATTAAAATTATGTCATATTATTAACATTATATATTGATTACATTTATCACTAAAATATCAAGAAAATATAATCACTTGCTTGAATATTATTAGACCAGCAGAATATTTTTTATACAGCTTAATTGAAATCATTCCCGTAATTGAAGAATGAAAATGTAAAATTCATTAATTTTCTTATTAGAAGAATACTTCAAAAGCGAATAACTTCCGTGATTGTCTTCGTTCCTTCGAGACTTTAAAGGCAACTACTTTTCTATTTGCAGTATATATAATATAGATGAGAGCCTTTAGATGAATGCATATTATGGTATACTTAACGGCACAAATACAATATATTTGCAAATGCAAACGAGTTGGATTAATATCATTTGAACTCGTAGTATTCCGGAATTACGAACACATATGCGCGATATTTATGAAGAGGAATATTTAGTGTTTAATGTGCAGTGCTTTGCCAACGATGTTATCGTTGGCGAATATAGTTAAATGATTCAATGAAGATCTTCCTTGTATCGTAAAGTTTACGTTTACTTTTTAATATGAATATATTAGAGAAAAAATCTGTATATTGTATTTCTATCAAATATACCACAATATATTATATTTCCAGCAAATATAATAATTAAAAATTTGTTAATTTTTTAAAAATAAATTACTTACAAATTTGTTATTTGATATTGAAAAGATGAATATAAATCACTTTAGATAATTAATACTATTAAAAGTTTTTCTTTCCATTAATTAAATTAGTGTGAAAAGAAGAAGAAAAGCTATCAAAAAGTGAAAAAATTAGTATTAACACTGATAACTATATGTCTGGACAATTGAAAGTGCTTTTCGTCATTCGTAGGAAGCGCCCAAGCTTTTATCGTATATATATTGGATTTCTCCATAACACCATTCAATTAGCAGTAGAACGTTCTGTCCTCCATTACATTTGTTCCAACAAGCTGGCGACGGATTAATCTCGCTCGAAAAAGCTTGCTGCTCGCTCGTTCAATCGAAGGTGAACACTGGCAAAAGCCGTCCGTGTCGTTACATTTCAACAAAGATCCAAACACACAACTCTTTGCCACCCTTCTCCCCCAACTCCTCTCGATTACCGCCGACGAGTCGCGCGTGCTTACAACGAGGGCCCGGATGTACCATCGTGTTAACGCGATGCTTCGTCACCCACGGTGCCGAGTTTCGAGTCGAGCCGGTGTTGAAATTTTGTTCGATGAGCGAAGTACACGCCGGTTTAATTTGTAGTACAGTCGAGTGCACGACGCGGATGTGTAGGTGGCTAGGAGACGGGAAGGGAAGTGGAAAGGACGAAAAGGATGGGGTACGGTAGAAATTTATTGAAACGCATGCTGTACCCCGTGCCTCCCTCGGGATCAGATACTATACAGTATACCGCATAACAGTTTGCCCAATACAGTCGAATTAAGCGCGATGGCGGCAAAGAAACGGTTACCTCGGCCGTAATTCTGTGTAACTACATTTATTCATGTCTGGTTTTAGTTAATTGGATGAGTTTTACATCAAATCGACTGGATGCTTTTGCATTAAAATTGTACATGTGAATAATGATTTTAAAAAAAGATTCAAGATAGATAATACTACTCCAATATTATTAAAGCTCTTATTTATACAATATAAATATATAAAAAATTGAATTCCAGTTTTTTTTATCGAAAGTTTTATATCGAAAGACAGAACGATTTCGCTGAATTTTGAAAACTGAGTTAAATACAGATCTAAAAATAATTTTATTGATCCAAAATAATTACGTAAAGAAATCTTAAGTGATAAATAATATTAAAAAAAGTTTTGGCATTCTAGCAATCAATTTGTCCTACATAATTATTTTGATGATCCAATAAAATTATTTTCAGATCTGTATCTAGCAAAATTTTTAAGCTTCAGCAAACCGTTCTTTCTGAATTGAAAAAAATAACGGCAGATAAACCCTCCCCCAATCGATCTAAGTAATACACAAGTTAGCTGAATAAACTGAACATATAAATTAGAATAATAAATCGTTTAAAATGCGTTTTCCGAAAGTGAAACAGTCAGTGATGTAACATCAGTATCACAAGAGGGGACGAAATGCACCGCGATGTACGTGAATAGGTTTCTTTAAAATATATGGAAATGGAAACCATCGATGCCACTGACGAAGGCAAGAATAAACTAATATCGTGACGCAATTCCGCATATTTTATAGAGGTAGACTTCCGAAATCGCGTTACGTTGATTCGAGTGATTCGTTTTTAATGGATTTCCCGGGGTTGCAGGTGGTGGCTCGTGGGTGGCTCGTCGGCTGAAATTTATTGAAACGTATGCTATTCTTCACTCGTCCCCGTAGACCACTGCGCTGCGCGTATGGCAGAACGGTTTATCCGATGAAGTTGAATTGCGCGGATGGTAGACACAAAAGTTTACAACGCGGATAAAAAGAATTCCCGGATATCGCTCGGACGTGCGCCGTATAGCTTGCGCATATGGTTTCGAGTCTGTACTTCTCTACTCTTCCTCCTTCCTTCTCTCTCATTTCTCTTTTTTTTTCTCATTTTGTGTTGTAACATCGAACTTCGTTTTGCATTCAGTACAAGCACTCAATTCTTTCTTAATGTCTGTTTAACTTTAATATTCATATTGTGAAGTTAAATTGACAATTTTATCGAACATTATCATTATTAAGGATAGATCAGCTCTAATATTGATTATCGATTAACGATCACGATGGAGAAAAGAGTTTTAATAACTGTATTAGATATAGATTTTTAATACATCAATATTTCTTGTCTTTCGTTTTCATTAGATCGAAACAGAATTATTTTTAAGCAAAAACTTTTAATTAATGCAACAATGTTGCAATATTTTTAAGGGTTTTGAAAAAAATAAATCCATTTTTATTTGATATTTCCGATGAAAGTCTCGTTTCTGCGGTTGTAACGGCAGCAGAACGACGGACAGGGAATTGTTAAATTTATGGAAACACCGCCATGCATTCGTGTATTCCCAGGAGATACCCGTGGAATTGTTCGCGGTAGCGAAGGGGCACTATATTCGACATAGACTAGTCAGATTCCTCATAAAGGATGAGTACCCTATGTATAGATATAGCGCATTATATCAATATATAAACTATCGCTTAATTAAATATATTTTTTATTTACTGTTTATACTAGACGTGTATTCGTTGGAAACAATGATACTGCTAATTTCTTGTGTATCGCTTTTAAATCGGTTTTTAGCTACATCACGATATACCGCGCGATATCGGTGCACAATTGATTGAAATGTTATTCCCCTCGTTCCCCAAGAGACTCCAGTTTGTATAGCAGTTTACCAGAGTGAACTGAATTGTGCGTAGCGATGGAGAAGGCTTGGAAAGCTGCGAAAGAATATGCTGAAGTGATGCTGACTGACTATCAATATTTCGAGATTTCCCATCCTTAATCGTTCTGTCCTTCTGATATACCTCGCTCGCGATCGCACTGTATTCATCGCAAAATTATTTACGAATTGGATTTATTCGCAGACTTCCCCGTGGGGAACGACAGCAATTTTATTACGCTGAATTGTCGCTATATCTGTTGCCACTTAATTATGAGAAACTGTTTTATGGACACGATATTGCAGTTTATTATTAAGATTTTTCGATGGAATTATTATATTACAGAATTATATGAATATCAATAAGCTTCTAAAATGTAACGAGTTTAATTTTTCGATTATTTTCAGTATCATGCGTTATTATTGTTCGTTGATAATCTATGTACACATTAATCCCTGTGTAATTACAACGTTCAAATCTGACAAAATGAATATTAAACTGCTCATATGGCTGCAACAAATGTAACATTAATCAGCTGATGGCTTTTGTTGACAGGTATGTGTTATAGTATTTCCAAAATGCAATTAAAATGTAATTTGGCATTATATTAAAATCTAAATTTCATTAATATTCATTACTTTGCGTATCATTTTTTAAAAAATATTATATTTTAAATAGTATGAAAATAAAAAAGTACATTTGTAGTATTTGTAGCATATTATTAAGATGAATTAATTGCAAATTATTTTACATGTAGCCAATAAATGAATAATTAATAACCAATCTGATAAAGTTTATTAATAAAGATAATACTTTAATCACGATAACGCGCGATGTTAAAATATTTAATATTTATACGTATTAATTTATATGTGATAGATAATGAAATTATTTTTTCCGTACTCGAAAGGGATGCCATTTTATACACAAATTTTTCTGCCAGTCTGCCAGCATTATACATTTACATGTAAACAGCTAATCATACTTCACAAATGAATGCTCGCAAACTTATCACTGTATATAATTTTGATAGTTAAATTCAAAGGCAATGAGTGTGACATCGAGAGATAGAAAACAAATCAATAGGTGATATCTTTTATGGTACAGTGTTATTATTTCTGCCTGATTCAAATGGTTATTCAAATATGCGTGAAACTTGATTTAAGAGGATTGTTAGAGACTTTAAATTACAATCGATTGCTTATGAAAAAACATATTTGATTTTATTCCTCTTTTTTTTTAAATCAATGTTGTTCAGTGAAAAAAACATTCATACGTGTGAATCAATTTAAATTGCCGGCACGTTGCATCGTTGCAACACTTGGCGAGATCGTAGTGTCAGAACGGGCACATTAAAAAATTACGAAAAATATGTTTTTGCTCGTTACACGTTGCCGCATACTTCTATAATTGATTTTCGAACCTGAAACGGATAAATGATACTCGAATTCATTAAAACGCGCAATATTTGCACCGCAGTCTCGATTGCTGCCGATTGCAGAGATTGTTACGAATTGTTTGTTGACGCACACTCCGCTATTTGACGCTTATTTTAAGGATCGAAAAATATTGCGAATACTATGCGCAGTGTATCTCTAACCATATAATGTATAGGATCTATTGTGTGCTCTTGAAAACGATGAAAGCAATTATTTATTATTATTTATTTGATTTATAGCCATTTTTAATTTTTGTTTAAAGAGCAAAGAATACACAATAGAATGACGTCAATAAAATTGATGTTATTGATAGATTATGACAGGAAAGGAATGAAAAAGAAGAATTAACAAAATTCTTTTAAACGAGATATTTAAAGGCAATTAATGAATTTGCGTGATGTATGATATTTGAGGCGTATATTTATAAAATTAATTAATTAAAATTTCAAAATTTTTTTTACTTTATTCTATCATTTATTTATTTTCTCATTACAGTCATAAAACATTGTTGAGTGTCATTGCCATATAATCGCACATAGCTCGAAAATGATATATATATATATATATATATATATATATATATATATGTATATAGATTTGTCTTTTTTTTTTTTTATTTTTTCTATGTGTATAAACATATCTTATA
>Ga0157363_1006828_pt1 | contig 10776 bp, 9 predicted proteins | sample AttsexASBM1_FD_111477 | JGI IMG/M metagenome (GOLD analysis project Ga0157363, IMG submission 111477) | Fungus gardens microbial communities from leaf cutter ant in Ribeirão Preto, State of São Paulo, Brazil - Atta sexdens ASBM1 | ecosystem: Host-associated > Fungi > Mycelium > Unclassified ...
CTATTACATTCGTCTGCGCCAGATGGCGCTGCAAGGCACCGAAGTCCAGGGCTGCGTCTCCTGCTCATTGTGATGAAAACTATGCAACTTAAACAAATTCAAGCGATTAACTGGAACCGAATCCAGGACGAAAAAGACCTCGAAGTGTGGAACCGTCTGACCAGCAACTTCTGGCTGCCGGAAAAAGTGCCGTTGTCCAACGATCTGCCTGCGTGGCAGTCACTGGACCACCAGCAGCAGCAGCTGACCATTCGTGTGTTTACCGGTTTGACGCTGCTCGACACTATCCAGAACGTGATCGGCGCGCCGGGCCTGATGGAAGACGCCATCACGCCACATGAAGAAGCGGTGCTGTCGAATATCAGCTTTATGGAAGCGGTGCATGCGCGTTCATACAGCTCGATTTTCTCCACCCTGTGTAACACCGCCGATGTCGATGCGGCGTATCGCTGGAGTGAAGAGAACGAAGCGTTGCAGAACAAGGCGAAGATTGTGCTGGAGCACTATCGTGCCGAGGACCCGCTGAAGAAGAAAATCGCCAGCGTGTTCCTGGAATCGTTCCTGTTCTACTCCGGTTTCTGGCTGCCAATGTACTGGTCAAGTCGTGGCAAATTGACCAACACCGCTGACCTGATTCGTTTGATTATTCGCGATGAAGCGGTGCACGGATATTACATCGGCTACAAGTACCAGAAGGCACTGGAAAAAGTTGACGATACACGCCGCGAAGAGCTGCAGCAATTTGCCATCGATTTGCTGCTGGCGCTGTATGAAAACGAAGTGGTGTACACCGAAGCGCTGTATGCGGATGTGGGTTGGGCAGAGGAGGTGAAAACCTTCCTGCACTACAACGCTAACAAGGCGTTGATGAATCTGGGATATGAGGCGTTGTTCCCGTCAGAGCTGACGACGGTGAATCCTGCCATTCTCTCAGCTTTGTCACCGAATGCCGATGAAAACCACGATTTCTTCTCCGGTTCAGGTTCTTCCTACGTGATGGGAAAAGCCGTGGAAACCGAAGACGAGGACTGGAATTTCTAGCATCAGGCCTGCTGCACAGGGCGCGCCACAACGCGCCCTTTCAGCGCCTTCATATTTCCCGTTCAGATTACCAAATATTCTCTCGTTATTTGCGTTTCTCACCTTCATTATTTTGTCATTTTAGCGCCATTAATTCGTCCATTATATCGCCTACATAAGCGCAATTTATTCGTGTTTCATTGAGCATTTGCCGTGAAAGCGGGTTAATTTCATAAAAAATTCAGAAAAAAATGATTCGCTCTCATCCCTTGTGAGCACTGGAATTATCGCCAATCTGCACGCGCTCGCTCAGCCAAATATCCGAACCAAGGGTTGTCAGATATTCTCACTATGCTAGGTTATAGGGCGCTTAAATTTAATCGAGATCACTACAAGAAATAGCTAAACATTTAACCGGGAAATTAATTACTGCATGGCAATTAAACTCGAAGTAAAGAATTTATATAAGGTATTTGGGGATCACCCCGAAAAGGCATTTAAGCTGATTGAGAAAGGCGAAAGCAAAGAGAGTATTCTGGCGAAAACCGGTCTCTCCGTCGGCGTAAAAGATGCCAGTCTGGCCATTGAAGAAGGCGAGATCTTCGTCATCATGGGGCTCTCCGGTTCAGGGAAATCCACCATGGTTCGCCTTCTCAATCGTCTGATCGAGCCCACTCGCGGCCAGGTGATCATTGACGGTGTCGATATTGCGAAAATATCGGATGCTGAACTGCGTGAAGTACGCAGAAATAAGATCAGCATGGTATTCCAGTCGTTCGCATTAATGCCCCATATGACGGTGCTGAATAATACCGCCTTCGGCATGGAATTAGCGGGCGTGCCGTTACAGGAACGTCAGGAAAAAGCGCTGGAAGCATTGCGTCAGGTGGGACTGGATAATTATGCTCACTCCTATCCAGATGAACTCTCCGGCGGTATGCGTCAACGTGTCGGATTAGCGCGCGCGCTGGCGATCAATCCCGATATTTTACTGATGGATGAAGCCTTCTCCGCCCTCGATCCGCTTATTCGTACCGAAATGCAGGATGAGCTGGTCAAACTGCAGGCGAAACATCAGCGTACCATTGTGTTTATCTCTCACGATCTCGATGAAGCGATGCGTATTGGCGATCGCATCGCCATCATGCAGGGTGGCGAAGTGGTACAGGTCGGTACGCCGGATGAAATCCTGAATAATCCCGCTAACGATTATGTGCGCACCTTCTTCCGGGGTGTCGATATTAGCCATGTGTTTAGCGCCAGGGACATTGCCCGTCGTAGCGCCGGCGCACTGATTCGTAAAGCGGCCGGTTTTGGCCCACGTTCCGCCATTAAACTGCTTCAGGATGAAGACCGCGAATATGGCTATGTGCTGGAGAAACAGAAATTTGTCGGCGTAGTTTCAACCGATTCACTTAAAGCGGCACTGGCTGCGGGTGAAGGTCTGGATAGCGCCCTGCTTGAGACGCCGTTAGCGGTTCCTGCGGATACCTCACTGAACGATTTGCTCTCCCACGTTGCACAAGCGCCCTGCGCGGTGCCGGTGGTGGGCGAGGAGAATCAGTACGTCGGTATTATTTCCAAAAGCATGCTATTGCGCGCTTTAGATCGTGAAGGAGCCCAGTCATGAGTGAACAAACCAGCAATCCGTGGGATAGCGCCAGCCAGACCACGCAGCAACCCGCGACCGCAGATTCGAGCGCGGCAGCCAGCAGTAGCGATCCCTGGGGCGGCAGTAGCAGCAGCGCACCCGCCGACAGCACGTCCAGCAGCAGTTCCGCCGATGCATGGGGCGATCCTTCAGCGGCGAGCGGTGGACATGATGCTGCCAGCAGCGCAGCCAGTAGCAGTGGTTCAGCCGATGCATGGGGTGATCCCTCGGCGGCGAGCGGTGGACATGATGCCGCCAGCAGTGCCGCCAGTAGCAGCGACTGGCTTAACAGCGCGCCCGCTCCGGCTCCCGAGCATTTTAATATCATGGATCCGTTCCACAAGACCTGGATCCCACTCGACAGCTGGGTGACCGAAGGCATCGACTGGGTCGTCAGCCATTTCCGCCCGGTGTTCCAGGGCATTCGCGTGCCGGTCGACTATATCCTCAGCGCATTCCAGCAGTTGCTGCTGGGCATGCCCGCGCCCGTGGCGATTGTGGTATTTGCGTTGATTGCCTGGCAAATTGCCAGCCCAGCCATGGGGATTGCTACCCTCATTTCCTTGATTGCGATTGGTGCTATTGGCGCGTGGTCGCAAGCGATGGTGACACTGGCGCTGGTACTGACTGCCCTGCTGTTCTGCATCATCATCGGCCTCCCGCTGGGGATTTGGCTGGCACGCAGTGAACGTGCGGCACGCATTATTCGTCCGTTGCTGGATGCGATGCAGACCACGCCAGCCTTCGTGTATTTAGTGCCAATCGTGATGCTGTTCGGTATCGGTAACGTGCCAGGCGTGGTGGTGACCATTATCTTTGCGCTACCGCCGATGGTTCGTCTGACCATTCTCGGCATTAAGCAGGTGCCCGCCGATTTGATCGAAGCGAGCGAATCCTTTGGTGCCAGCCCGCGTCAGATGCTGTTTAAAGTACAGTTGCCGCTGGCGATGCCGACCATTATGGCCGGTGTGAACCAGACGCTGATGCTGGCGCTGTCGATGGTGGTTATCGCCTCGATGATCGCTGTGGGTGGCTTAGGCCAGATGGTGCTGCGCGGTATCGGTCGTTTAGATATGGGTCTGGCAACTGTCGGTGGCGTAGGCATCGTGATTCTGGCAATTATCCTTGATCGCCTGACTCAGTCGGTCGCCCGCGACAGCCGCAGCCGTGGCAACCGTCACTGGTACAGCACCGGTCCAATTGGCTTGCTGCTGCGCCCCTTCAGTAAAAAAGCCTGATTTCTATGGACGGCCCAGCGTGGCCGTCCGTCTCCGACGCAACACGTAAAATAAGGAATGACTATGCGCAAGACAGCTCTGTTCGCTGCCGTCCTGACGACGTTCGCCGCGACGCACGTGTCCGCCGCCGACCTGCCGGGTAAAGGCATCACCGTTAAACCGCTGCAAAGCACCATCGCAGAAGAAACTTTCCAGACGCTGATTGTCAGCCGCGCGCTGGAAAAACTGGGCTACACCGTTGAGAAGCCGGGCGAAGTCGATTACAACGTGGCCTACACCACCATCGCGGCGGGTGATGCCACCTTTATAGCCACTAACTGGAAACCACTGCATGACGACATGTATAAAGCTGCAGGCGGTGATAACAAGTTTTACCGTGAAGGCACTTACGTTGGCGGTGCTGCCCAGGGTTATCTGATCGATAAGAAAACCGCCGAGCAGTATCACATCACCAACATCGAACAGCTTAAAGACCCGAAAATCGCCAAACTGTTCGACAGCAACGGTGATGGCAAAGCCGACATGACGGGCTGTACGCCGGGTTGGGGCTGTGAAGCAGTGATTAACCACCAGAATAAAGCCTATGGCCTGGCGGATACGGTTACGGCCAACATGGGTAACTATTCAGCAATGGTGGCTGACACCCTGGCACGCTACAAGCAAGGCAAACCTATCCTTTATTACACCTGGACACCTTACTGGCTGAGCGACGTGCTCAAACCGGGTAAAGATGTGGTTTGGCTGCAGGTGCCATTCTCTTCCCTGCCAGGAGAGCAGAGCAAAGTGGACACCAAACTGCCTAATGGTAAAAATTACGGTTTCCCGGTCAACACTATGCACATTGTGGCCAACAAAGCCTGGGCTGAGAAGAACCCGGCGGCGGCAAAACTGTTTGCTGAAATGAAATTGCCGATTGGTGATATCAACGCCGAAAACGCGGCCATGCATGCGGGTCAGGCTTCTGAAGCTGACATCAATCGTCACGTAGATGGCTGGATCAAAGGCCATCAGGCCGAGTTTGATAAGTGGATTTCTGACGCACAAGCGGCGGCAAAGTAATTCTCTTCCCTTAAAAGCGGCCTTTTGGCCGCTTTTGTTCTCAATCCCCGCACAGTTCGTGCGTTATAGCGCACTGGTACGTCCTGTCAATTAACACACCATTGAAATAATTTTTTGGGTTACTATTAACCACAAATGATTATCTACGCCTTTCTTCCGCCATGAATGCTGCTAAGCCGAGACTTATCTCTGCGCTGCCTGAGGTTAAATTCTCTCAACGAATGCAATTCATCATTTTAGCTGGTACGGTATTGGTACCGGAATTGTTACGATTAAGTTAATTAACCCATTGATTTCGCGATGCAATGCGTTCAGCTAAAGTGTTTAGAAAACGTAAAGACCAACCCAATCACGTGAGTGAGACTATTCATTGATGATTGAGTTTGTTATGGTTAGCAGCACAGTTATTCACCAGAGTTATTTTTTCTCGAGAAATTATTTTTTCTTAAAAATATTTCACGATGTGAATTGATGACAATGTAACCATCCTGCGTGGCACGTTGTCAGGGCGAAGTGCCCAGGGTTATGGAACGACCTGGAATGCCAGATGTTGACAATGTGATCGTGCGAACAATCACTGGCGGAAAATATGACTACGCTTAATCTGTCACCATCCTTACTATACCAGTTGCAACTAAGAGGTTTTTTTTAAAATGGAAAGTTCGTTTACTCCCATTGAACAGATGCTGAACATCCGTGCTAACCGCCATAAAGATTTTCCGTTGCAGGAAATCATCCTGACTCGTCTGTGCATGCATATGCAGGGAAAACTGCTGGATAACCGCAACAAGATGTTGAAGGCACAGGGAATTAACGAGACCTTATTCATGGCGCTGATCACACTTGATGCGCAGGAAAACCAGAGCATCCAGCCTTCAGAACTGAGTTCTGCACTGGGTTCTTCACGTACTAATGCGACGCGTATTGCTGATGAGCTGGAAAAACGCGGCTGGATCGAGCGCCGTGAGAGCGATAATGACCGTCGCTGCCTGCATCTGCACCTGACTGAAAAAGGTAACGAATTCTTACGTCAGTTGCTGCCACCGCAGCATCAGAGCCTGCAGTATCTGTGGTCTTCGCTTTCAACATCTGAGCAGGATCAGCTGGAAGCGATTACGCGCAAGTTGCTTAACCGTCTTGATAAAATGGATGAAGATCAGGTTATCGCTTCCCTGTCGCGCTAATAGCAAGAAGTGCGACACAATCACCTTCCGAAATCGCTATTTTAATCCCCTTTTATCCGGCCAGCGTCTAATACGCTGGCTTTTTCGACTCGGGAAACCGTGTTGAAGGATCAACACAGCCCGGCTAAATGGAAAACGTGGAGAACAACATGAGTGCGACCGCGGAAGCGCAAAGCCCGCAACAGCCAGCGAATAAAAAGAAGAAGCGCAAAGGTGTGCTGATCCTGCTGGCTATCGTGTTTGTATTGATTGGGGTGGCGTACCTGGCCTACTGGTATTTGGTGCTGCGCCATTTCCAGGAAACCGATGACGCCTATGTGTCAGGTAATCAGGTGCAGGTGATGGCACAGGTTTCCGGCAGCGTGAATAAAGTCTGGTTCGATGACACTGACTTCGTGAAAAAAGGCGATATTTTGGTGTCGCTGGATAAAACCGATGCGGAGCAGGCGTTTGAAAAAGCGCAGACTGCACTGGCCACCAGCGTCCGCCAGACGCATCAATTGATGATCAACGGCAAGCAGTATCAGGCCACCATCAAGCTGCAACAGACCGCGCTGGATCAGGCTGAAGCCGATCTGAAACGTCGTGAGCCGCTGGGTGCATCAAACCTGATTGGTCGTGAAGAACTGCAGCACTCACGTGATGCCGTGGCCACGGCGAAAGCGCAACTTGATGTCGCCGTGCAGCAGTACAACGCGAACCAGGCGATGATCCTGAACACCGATCTGGAACAGCAACCCGCCGTCAAACAAAGCGCGGCTGAACTGCGTGATGCCTGGCTGGCGCTGCAGCGCACCGATATCCGTAGTCCAATGGATGGCTATATTTCGCGTCGTAGTGTTCAGGTCGGTTCGCAGATCTCCACCAGCACGCCGCTGCTGGCGGTAGTGCCTGCCACGAATTTGTGGATTGATGCCAACTTCAAAGAAACGCAGCTTTCCGGTGTGCGCATCGGTCAGCCCGCTACCGTAATCAGCGATATTTACGGTGATGACGTGGAGTATCACGGCAAAGTTGTCGGTCTGGATATGGGCACCGGCAGCGCCTTCTCTCTTCTGCCGGCGCAGAATGCGACAGGTAACTGGATCAAAGTGGTTCAGCGTTTACCGGTGCGTATTGAGCTGGACCCGCAACAGGTGGCCGAACACCCGCTGCGTATTGGTCTCTCCACCTTAGTCAAAGTGGATACCCAGAACAAAGACGGGGCCACACTGGCCAGTAGCGTGCGTCCACAAGCGGCGTATGAAAGTAACGCATTGGCAATCGACCTCGCGCCGGTTAACAAGCTGATTACTGATATCGTCCGTGCCAACGCCGATTAATTCCGCGGGAGGCTGTGATGGCACAAAAACCGCTTGAAGGTGCGCCGTTAGTCCTGATGACCATCGCCTTATCATTGGCAACGTTTATGCAGGTTCTCGACTCCACCATTGCTAACGTGGCGATTCCAACGATCGCCGGTAACCTTGGTGCCTCGAACTCACAGGGCACCTGGGTGATTACCTCATTCGGGGTGGCAAACGCCATCTCGATACCGATTACCGGTTGGCTAGCCAAACGTATCGGTGAAGTGAAGCTGTTTACCTGGTCGACCATTCTGTTTGTGCTGGCCTCATGGGCCTGCGGCATGTCAGAAAGTCTGGAGATGCTGATCTTCTTCCGTATCATTCAGGGTGTGGTTGCCGGTCCATTGATTCCGCTGTCGCAAAGTTTGCTACTGAACAACTACCCGCCGGCCAAGCGCAGCGTGGCGCTCTCGCTGTGGGCGATGACGGTGATTGTAGCTCCGATCTGCGGCCCGATTCTCGGCGGCTGGATCAGTGATAACTACCACTGGGGTTGGATCTTCTTTATCAACGTCCCGATTGGTGTGGTCGTCGTCGCGCTGACTCTGCAAACCCTGCGAGGACGCGAAACCAAAACCGAGATCCGCCCGATTGACATCGTCGGTCTGGTGCTGTTGGTCGTGGGGATTGGTTCGTTGCAGGTGATGCTCGACCGGGGTAAAGAACTCGACTGGTTTGGCTCCACGGAAATCATCGTACTCACGGTAGTCGCCGTGGTGGCGCTGGCAGTGCTGTTGGTGTGGGAGCTAACGGACGACCATCCGATTGTCGATTTATCGCTGTTTAAAAAGCGAAATTTCACCATCGGCTGTTTGTCGATCAGTCTGGCTTACATGCTCTACTTCGGCTCGATCGTATTGCTGCCCCAGTTGCTGCAGGAGGTATATGGCTACACCGCCACCTGGGCAGGATTGGCGTCAGCGCCGGTCGGCATCATTCCGGTGATCCTGTCGCCCATCATTGGTCGCTTTGCCCACAAGCTGGATATGCGGCGATTGGTGACCTTCAGCTTTATCATGTACGCGGTGTGCTTCTACTGGCGTGCGTATACGTTTGAGCCGGGGATGGATTTTGGTGCGTCGGCATGGCCGCAGTTTATTCAGGGCTTTGCCGTGGCGTGCTTCTTTATGCCACTGACCACCATTACGCTGTCAGGGTTGCCGCCAGAGCGTATGGCAGCAGCATCAAGCCTGTCGAACTTTGTGCGTACGCTGGCGGGTTCTATCGGAACGTCGATCACTACCACCATGTGGACGGATCGCGAATCGATGCATCACAGCTACCTGTCGGAATCGGTGAACCCATTCAATCCGAATTCGCAGCAAATGTATGACCAGCTGCAAAGCATGGGCATGACGCAGCAGCAGGCATCAGCCTATATCGCACAGCAAATTACCAATCAGGGCCTGATTATCTCGGCGAACGAGATCTTCTGGGCATCGGCGGGAGTGTTTTTAATCCTGCTGGTCTTGGTGTGGTTTGCTCGTCCGCCATTTGGTGCGGGCGGTGGCGGCGGTGGTGCGCACTAAACTATAGAAACAAAAACGGGCCTTTCGGCCCGTTTTCTTTTATGCGTTCTGACGCCACCATTCGGCGAGCAGAATGCCGGTGGCAACGGAGACGTTAAGACTCTCAACGTTGCCGGTACCGCCAATCGACAGGCTGATATCACCCTGCTGGAAGGCGCTGTCGGACAAACCTTCACGCTCCTGACCCAGTACCAACACCATTTTGGCTGGCAGCTCAGCTTTCGCCAGCGGCGTGCCTTCATGGCTTGAAGTCGTCACGATGGTGTAACCCGCTTTGCGGAAGGCTTCCAGACCGCTGGCAAAACTTTCACCGCTGATCGCCTGCACATGTTCTGCGCCACCTTCGGCAGTACGTACTGCCGCACCCGATTCCAGCAGGGAAGCATCGTTAACCAGCAAACCTTTCACACCGAAGTGTGCGCAGCTACGCATGATACCGCCGAGGTTGTGCGGGTTGCTGACATCTTCCAGCGCCAGCACGCAATCTTTGGTATCCGCTTTTTTCAGCCACTCGGACACTTCCATGCCCATACGTTTCTTGATGATGAAGCACACGCCGCCGTGGTGTTCGGTGCCTGAAGCCTTAGTCAGCTCGGCATCCTCCACCACGTGGTAGGCTTTACGGTTGGCCGCTAACCAACGCAGCGTTTCGCGGAAGCGCGGGGTGACGCTCTGGATAAACCAGGCACGTACAATGCTCTCTGGGCGGCTGGCAAACAGCGCCTGGCAGGCGTTCTCACCGTAAACGCGCGTCTCTTCCTGGCGCTGACGGCGAATTTGTTCCGGGTCGATCACCGGCTTGTTGCTTGCCTCATCATCAACCTGGCTGTCGTCAGCCACTGGCGGACGAGAAACGGTGCGCCACGGTGAATCACCAAAGCTGCGATTGTCATCACGATCATCGCGACGACCAAAGCTGCGACCGCGGTCAGCATTGCGTGCATCACGCGCGGGCGTTCCGCGTCCACCTGCACTGCTGCGACCACCTTCTTCATTATTACGTGCAGTACGGGGACCAGAACGACGATTATCTTCCTGGCGCGCAGCAGGACGGCCGCCTTTGCCGGTACGGGGATTTGGCTTTTGGCCGGCATCCTCATCACGTACATACATCACTTTTACCTTGCCGCTTTTGCCTTTAAATTCGTCGTTCATTTGTTCCTCCTGCATTGAGAGCGCGAAGATTACCTGATGTGCTGGAGCTTAGCTATCAACTATTGAACCTATTGGGCAATCCAGATTGAGCATAGCACTCAACCTTTTCATAATGTTCGGCAATCATAACATTTACAGGTCCGGTTTGAGGTGACGATGAATACTGTATGTGCCTCCTGTCAGGCAACTAACCGCGTTCCCGAGGAACGTATTGCCGATGGCGCCAAGTGTGGTCGCTGTGGCGACGAGCTGTTCAATGGTGAAGTCGTGAATGCCACGGCAGCTACGCTGGATAAATATTTGCAGGACGATTTGCCCGTGGTGGTCGACTTTTGGGCGCCGTGGTGCGGCCCGTGCGTGAACTTCGCGCCTGTTTTTAAGGATGTCGCTGATGAACGCCGCGGTAAAGTGCGCTTTGTGAAGGTGAACACGGAAGCCGAACCGGCGCTTAGCTCACGCTTCCGCATCCGCAGTATCCCGACCATTATGGTGTTCAAAAAAGGTGAGATGGTCGACATGTTAAACGGGGCAATGCCCAAAGCGCCGTTTAATGAGTGGCTCGACGAATCACTTTAAGCACCTCAGGCCAGCCCC
>Ga0157363_1006829_pt1 | contig 10775 bp, 9 predicted proteins | sample AttsexASBM1_FD_111477 | JGI IMG/M metagenome (GOLD analysis project Ga0157363, IMG submission 111477) | Fungus gardens microbial communities from leaf cutter ant in Ribeirão Preto, State of São Paulo, Brazil - Atta sexdens ASBM1 | ecosystem: Host-associated > Fungi > Mycelium > Unclassified ...
CACGCTTCCTACGTAGTTTCATGATGTAACCCTGTATTGGAATTCGAAAAATCCTCAACGCTGCAGACTACATTTTGTGGCCAGTCCACGGCGTTGAGAAGATTTAAGCATAGCCGTGAAAGAGGGATTTATCCGGCGTAGCAACGGTAATAATTAGGGGCGAAATGATTACGTCCCGCGACAGAGTATACCGATTTTGTGTGATATTTGTCATGTTTCAGCCAGCAACTGGCTATTTTTTGGCTAAAACTCTGGCTGATTGACAAGGATAACGCAGCTTATAAAATCCTGGCTATAGCGCGTCAGGCCGCGTTGTGCGGGCATTTCAGCCGGGATGGGGCGAGAGAGAAGCGAAAGGCACAGTTTTATTTTTTTTTGCAGCGACGTGGAGAAAATTTTGATGATTATCAGCGATATCAACTGCGCATCGCGGATTGAATAATCCATTGTTCTAACAAGTAGTGGCTTGGTTGCTATACCTGATTGTTGCGCAAATAAATAAGATATTCTTATCATTAAGCGAAGCGGTAAGCTTTGCTTGCCAGCCTGTCATCATTCGGTAATACTCCTCCGCCTGGCTCAGGTGGAGTGCTAATGTCGAGAAATAATGCCCAATTGTTTGAGAATCCCTGGCTGTCGCAAATCGACAGTGTAGAAAGGAATCTTATCAATTATGCGCCTGATGCACGGCGAGTTGACCCTGTTTCCATCGTACCCGTGGGGTGGATTGACTGCGGTGAACGAGCCGATGCGCAACTGGCTTTATTGGCACAACGTCCTGATGAGCTGGTGAAGCGCCTGAAAAGCTGGCGGCAAGCCGGATTGCTCACCAGCCAGGCTGCGGAGAGCTTTCGTCAGTTGCAGCGTCTGACGCAAACCAGTATTGCGCGCAACCAACCGATTACGCAGCTTGAAGAGTATCAGCAATTGGTGGGGCAATTAACGCCGACGCTGGAACGAATTAACCAACGCCTCAATGCTCAGCGCCAGTCTGCCACTATGGCCGACGACAGCCTGGAAGTGGCGCTGCGTATCGCCGAAAAACGCCGTCGCTTAGAGTAACGAACGCAGCGGCGCGCCGCTTATCCATCCCTGAATATCTTCTACCGCCTGCGTGAAGTAGGTGCGATAGTTGCTGTCGGCGACATAGCCAAGATGCGGCGTCGCGAGCACGTTGGGCAGTTGGCGCAGCGGGTGATCCGCAGGCAGCGGTTCCTGTTCAAACACATCGATCCCGGCACCGGCCAACTGACCGGATTGCAACGCGGCAAGCATCGCCTGCTGATCGACAATCGCAGCGCGCGAGGTGTTGATCAACAGTGCGCCTGGCTTCATCTGCGCTAATGCATCCCGGTCAATCAGATGGTGCGAGCGTTCGCTAAGCACCAGATGTACGGAAACGAAATCGCTGGTCCGCATTAGCGCATGTAACGAGTCCATCCGCTCGACACCGCATTCGGCGGCACGCGCATCGGTAAGGTTCTGGCTCCACGCGCAAACGCGCATGCCAAACGCCTGTGCCACTTTGGCCATCTCGCCACCAATTTTGCCCAGTCCCACTAAGCCCAACGTTTTGCCCTGCAGACCAATCCCCAGCGTTTGCTGCCATGGCCCGTTATTGCGCAGTGCCTGACTCTCCACGCCGATGTGACGCGCCAACCCGATTAGCAAGCCCCAACTGAGTTCCATCGGCGCGGCGCTGCTGCTGGCGGTACCGCACACCGCGATGTAGCGCTCGGCGCAGGCGTGCAGATCAATTGACGCATTGCGCATGCCGGAAGTGACCACCAGTTTGAGGTTGGGCAAGCGGCCAATCAGCTCCGCAGTCAGCGGTGTGCGCTCGCGCATAACAACGAGGATATCGGCGTGTTCGATATGGCGTACCCGCTCATCTTCATGGTCAAAATGCTGGGTCAGTGCGATGGTGTGTACGGTAGGTTGCAGCGATGCCCAATCGGCCAGGGACAGGGCAACGTTTTGGTAATCATCAAGAATGACGCAATGCAGGCTCATGGGGTTCCTCAACGAGAAGTGGCTGGCGCCCTTGCTCATCCAGCCAGGCGCGGAGCCGGTCATTATCCATCGGACGGGCATAATAATAGCCCTGAATCAGCACCACGCCACGCTGTCGCAGGTAGTCATATTGTAACGAGGTTTCCACTCCCTCACCGAGCACATCCAGCTTGAGTTTGTGGCACAAGTTAATGATGGCATCCAGCACCGGCGTTTCCACATCCAGCCCTTCAATCGCGTTAATAAAGCCGCGATCGATTTTCAGGTAATCCAGCGGGAAGGTCAGCAGATAAGAGAGTGAGCAGTGGCCGGTGCCGAAGTCATCAATCGCCACCTTCATACCGTGTGACTGCAGATGCCGCAGTTTGCGTGCCACCAGTTCGCCGTCATCAATCAGGCTGCGTTCGGTCAACTCGAGCGTCACCACCATCTGCTTGTCTTTAATGCGGCGGGCAAAACGCTGAACGTCCTGCACGAAATCGGCATGTTGCAAGTGTTCTGCTGCCACGTTCAGGCCAATATGGAAACCGGGCTCAACCTGCCAGCCCTGAATATCTTCCGCCATCAGATCCAGCAAATGCTGGGTCAGCTGCACAATGATCCCTTCAGATTCGGCGTGGCTAATAAAGATATCCGGACGGATCATCTCACCATTCGGCAATTGCCAGCGCAACAGGGCTTCCGCGCCTTTGCAGCGCTCGATTTCCGTGCTGTAAACCGGCTGGTAATGGACCGAGAATTGACGGCTACGCATCGCGCGGCGGATTTCATCGGCCCACGAAATGCGGCGGCGCAGCCAGTTGGCGGTCAATACCATCAGCAGGATAGAAAAAATCGCCGCCATCGGCAGGAAGATAAACAGCGCCTGGCGCCAGGCTTTCAGCAACTCGGAGGCGGGCACCGTGACATTAACGCTAATCGGGTAGCGGCTGGATTCGGCCTGATAAGGCTCACTTTTCAGATACAGTTCGGGTTCGATATCGGCCGGGCCGCTGGTGATCGGTGCGCCGCCGCTAAAGCGCAGGCTCATCTGATAGCCACGCGACTCGCCAATCGCGTGCATAAAGTCCATCAGATACTGACCATCAATCACCGCCCAGAAGCCGGTGCTATCAGGCAGTTGCCGCACGAACACCACGGCGGGGCGATTGGGCACGCCGTAAGTGCCACGAATGGAGATGCTCCACCAGGCTTTACCGGTGATTGGCGGCGGCTGCATCATCATCTGGGTCAGGGTGCCATTGGCTAAACCAAAGGCAGAAGAGCAACTTATATTTTCGCCACTTAGCATACCGACGGAACGGAAATAGGCGTTGAGGGTACCGGCGCGCTGCAGTTGATCCTCGATTTTTGCACAAGGCTGATAATGGTACTGACGCAACTGGGTGATCATATCCCAGGCGTTATCACTCATCTTTTCCGCTTGCGTTAAGAGGGAATTGGCCGTGGAAATCTGCTGCTGGCTCACCGTATGCCGCGCTTCAATGGCTGTACAAAGGATGCCCAGCACCAGCGGTAACAACCCGGCACAGACAATTAACAGCCAGCCAAAATCGCGATTTCTTTTTTGCGGTGGCACCTGACTTTCCTCGGTCATTTTAAGCAGCAGATGAGGGCTAAGCTGCGGCGTCAGCAGCATAACACTTCCAGGGGCCGTGCATATTAGCGTTTTGATTTTGCTCTGGACTGACTCAGGTCAAATATCGGCGTCGCTTTGCGTTAATTGACAATGTTTTGCCGTTATTGGCATTTCCCAGCGGGAAAAGCGCTGTGCCACGATGTTGGGAGAGCATATTGACCTGAAATGAGGAGTGAAAATGAGCACTGAAACCCTGGATGTAGCTTCCCTGCGCCAACGCATTAGCGAAGGAGAGTGGCAGGCGCGCGTTAAGCTGGCGCAGGCCTATCACCTGGCGGCCAAACTGCGCTGGACTGACCATATCTACACCCACTTTTCTCTGCGTGTGCCGGGCGATCAACCCCATTTTCTGATTAACGCTTTTGGTCAAACTTTCGATGAAATCTCGGCAGAGACGCTGGTGAAAATCGATATTGACGGCAACATCATTGATGATCCGACGGGACTGGGGATTAACCAGGCCGGATTTGTCATTCACAGCGCCATTCACCGCGCACGACCTGATGCACATGCGGTGCTGCATACACATACGGCGGCGGGCATTGGTGTTTCTGCCCAGCGCAACGGCTTGTTGATGATTTCGCAGCACAGCACGCGCTTCCACAATCGCCTTGGCTATCACGATTACGAAGGCATCGCGCTGGATCTGGATGAGCAGCAGCGCATCGTGGCGGATCTCGGCGATCTTAACGCGCTAATCCTGCGCAATCACGGTCTGCTGACCAGCGGCGGCAGTATCGAAGAGGCCTTCTATAACCTCTACTACCTTGAGCGTGCCTGCCAGGCACAGCTGGCCGCGCAGTCTGGCGGCGCGGATCTGATCATCCTGCCTGATGCGGTGTCCGAAAAAGCGGCACAAGCCTTCGATAACAGCATCCGTAACCACAAATATCAGCTGCACTGGGATGCCTACATCCGCCAGCTCAGTCGCAACGCACTTTGAGAACACCCTATGAAATGGCTGAAACCGGTAGTTTCGACGCTGTTGCTGTGCGCGGCGTTCAGCAGTCAGGCAGCGCCTGACTTAAGCAAAGTCACCCTGGTGCTGGGCGATCAGGCGCGCAATCTGCGCTCGCTGATTGAGGCCGCGGATGTGATGAAGGATGCGCCGTATCAATATCGCTGGGCGAATTTTCAGGGCGCGGCGCCGCTGTTTGAAGCACAACGTGCGGGCGCGGTCGATACCTCCTACGCGGGGGATTTGCCGGTATTGATGGCGGCGTCCGGTGGCGTACCGTTGAAGATCATCGCCACCAACGTCGGCGATGCCGGTTCGAACGGATTGATCGTTCCGGCGGATTCGCCAATTCACAGCGTAAAAGATCTGGCAGGCAAGGAAGTGGTGGTGTCATCGGCGCGCGGCAGTATTTCGCAGCATCTGTTGTATGAGGCGCTGGAAGAAGCGCAGGTCAAACGCGATGCGGTGCCGGTGCGGTTTGTTTTGCCTACCGATGCCAGCGCGGCGTTTAATTCCGGGCAAATTGCCGCCTGGGCCACTTTCGATCCTTATCTGGGGATTGCCGAACAGCACGGCGCGCGCCTGCTGCGCGATGGCAAAGGGCTAACCACCGCACTGTCGTTTGTTACCGCCACGCAAAGCTCGCTGGACGATCCCGCTAAACGTGCGGCGATTGTTGATTTCACCCACCGCCTGGCGAAAGCCCGTGAATGGGCGCTGGAACATCCGCAGCAGTACAATGCTGTGTATGCCCAGTTAACGCGACTCTCGCCGGAAGATGCACAGAAGATTACGCCGCGCATTTCGCACGGTATTCGCGGTGTGACGGCGGAAGATGTGGCGAAAGTGCAGAAGGTGTCAGATCTGTTTAGCGAGCTGAAGATTTTGCCGAACAAGGTCGATGTGCAGGCGATTACGGATAACAGCGTGTTTACGCATTGACTGCTCCTCGCCCTAATGGGCGAGGATTCCCACTTCAACGCAACCTACCTAAACCACCTTAAGCGGCTTTAGGGTTTACAGTCGCTCCATGGGCTAACGCGGCCAGCCCGACCGCTTTTATATTCTTCGCCGCGTTTACGTCACGATCATGGTGAGCCCCACATTCAGCGCAAGTCCATGACCTGACATTAAGCGCCATTTTTGGCAGGGTATAGCCGCAACCGCTACAACGTTTTGAGGACGGGAAAAACCGGTCAATGGCGACCACGGATCGCCCCGACCATTCGCCCTTATATTCAAGCTGACGAACAAATTCGCCCCAGCTTGCGTCTGCTATCGCTTTGGAGAGTTTCGAATTGCGGATCATGTTTTTCACTTTCAGGGATTCGATGCAAACAACTTGGTTATCGTTAATGAGTTTGCGGGATAGCTTGTGCAGGTTATCCATACGGCAATCAGCAATTTTTGCGTGAATGCGGGCGACTTTTACACGGGCTTTAGCGCGATTTTTTGAGCCTTTTTTCTTCCTGCTCAATCGACGCTGGAGCAGCGCGAGGCGCTTCGCATATTTAGCGGTGTGGCGGGGATTGCCTGTTTTGTATCCGGTATCGGTGACGAATAAATCTGTTAAACCAACATCAATGCCGACCGTTTTAGCGGTGATCGGCAGTGATACAGGTTCAAACTCGCACAGGCACAACACGAAATAGCGCCCCGCTGAATCTTTAGATACGGTGACGGTAGACGGCACGGATGGCAAAGGGCGACTCCAGCGCACGTCTAAAGGCGCTTTGCTCTTTGCCATAAACAACTTGCCATCACGGTATTTAAACGCGGCATCGGTCAGCGTAGCCGCCTGTTTATGGCGCTTGCTTTTGAAGGTGGGATATTTCGCCCGACCGGCAAAGAAGTGAGAAAAGGCGGCTTGTTGGTGGCGTAGCGCCTGCTGCAATGGAACGCTGGAAACGTCATTGAGCCATGCAAAATCTGGCTCTTTTTTGAGAGCGATTAGTCGTGCGCTGGCTTGCGTATAACCGATCTTTTCCTGGCGGTCATAGTATGCGTCAGTGCGCCAGCGCAGGATGCTGTTATAGACAAAACGCACACACCCGAATGTTTGAGCCAAAAGCTCAATCTGATCGGGGATAGGATAGAATCTGTATTTATATGCGCGCTTCATATCTTACATATTACGGAACATCATTTAAGAAACTCAAGGGATGTTACGCAGTTACCGCGCTCATATCCCCGCCCGATTAGGCGAGGTCTTACGCGCAAATTGATAAACACCAATCTGGCGCGATGCATCGTGCCGGATTGGTTATGTGCTCATTAACGCGGACGCGATCCTGGCCGCCCATTGCCCAGCATAATCGCCAGTCGGCTGCCGCCCGGCGTGGTCTCCATCAATATCTTAGTGACGCTGGTCAGTGGTACTGACAGCAGCATGCCCACCGGCCCCAACAGCCAGCCCCAGAATATCAGCGACAGAAACACCACCAGCGTCGAGAGCCCCAATCCGCGCCCCATCAGCTTTGGCTCCAGCATATTGCCAAACACCATATGAATCGCACTGAACAGCGCGACCACGAAGAGCGCATCGTAGACGCCATTTAACACCAGAGCCTGAATAAACGGCGGGATGCCGGCGATGATGGGGCCGATATTGGGCACGAAGTTGAGGATAAACGCCACCACGCCCCAGAACAGCGCGAATTTCACGCCGATCAATTCCAGCACCAGCCATACCGCGAGTCCGGTGATGACGCTGACCAGGGTTTTCAGCGCCAGATAGTGGGTCACGCCTTTGAACGCTCTATGAAGTCCGGCGATGCGGATTTGTGGATTGACCATCGCGTTACGCATTTTGTACGGCAGATGACGCACTTCAAACAGCATAAATACCACGGTGAGGATCAGCAGCAGCACGTTGGTCATGGCACCCGAAAACTGTTTCAGCAGCGTGGTAGCCATATCCATCATCACGTTGGGATCGAGCCGCGCGGCTAAGGCCTCCGTGGAGATATTGATATGGAAGCGGGCGGCAAAGTGCTGCACCACGCCGAGCTTTTGCTCCAGCATGCTACGAATTTGCGGATAGGTATCGCTGAAGTCACTGGCAGAACTGGCCATCACGCCAACCAACAACAGAATAACGATGAATATCACGCTGATTACCGCAGTGATTGCCAGACCGCGCGGCACGCCACGCCGCATTAGCAGGGTGACCAGCGGATTCAGCACAATCGCCAGAAAGCTGGCGAGCAGGAAGGGCACCAGAATCTCTGACGCGGCACGAATGCCCGCCAGAATGATTACCAGCATCGCCATTTTGACCAGCATGTTCTGGCCAATTTTTTCCTGGGGCAGGTTGTTCATTTACTCTCCTGAGTCATCAATGGCTCAGGAGAGTGTAGTTGAACGAGATTAAGTGATTGTTTATTTAGGAATAAGCGAAACGCAGGCGCGCTATTTATTCCCCTGACGCTGCATCAGCACGGTGGCACCCAGCATCAAGGTCAGGCTAGCGAGCAGCGTCACGGTGGCCATTGCCATCCCTTGTCCCACGGAGCCCTGCTCGAACTGCCGCCAGATAAAGATCGCCACGGTTTGTGTACCAGCCGGTGCCAGCAGCAGTGACGTCACCAGTTCGCGCGAAGCTACGGCAAACACCATCATCATCGCCGCCAGCAGACTCGGCGCCACCAGCGGTAACACAATCAAGCGCAGTGCCTGCATGCGTGACGCACCATGCACGCGAGCCGCGGGTTCCAGCGTCGGGGCCAATTGACGTAACGCGCTGCTGACATAGCGCACCGGCCAAGGCAGCAGCAGGCAGCTGTAGGAAAGCAGCAGAATAAACATCGTATTATAGGGCGATACCGGCCAGAAGCCGCGGTTCCACAGCAGAATCAAACCGACGCCGACTACCACGCCGGGCATGGCGGCAGGCAGCAGCGCCAGCCCATCCATCATCGCCAGCAGACGGGTTTTACCTTCTGACACGCGCCAGGCGATCAGGAAGCCGAGCAAGCCGGTGAGCAGTGCCGCACCCAACGCCAGCCCAATGCTGGTGGAGAACGCAGCCAGCGCATCACCTTGCTGACTGAACAGCGCGCCGAAGTGGCGCAGTGTCAGGTTATCCAGATGCAGGCCGCCGGAAAGTGTGTTCAGCAATCCACTCAGCGTCATCGCGCCGAGCGGCAACACTACGGCGAGTAGAACGGTGAGGACAAACGGCAACATCATGAGTGGCAGCCAGCGTCCGCCTTCAGCCAGTTCCTGCACCACCGGTTTGCCGTTAACGGCCGTCACATCGCTGCTGCCGGTCAGTTTACGTTGCAGGAACCAGGCGGTGAGCGCCACCAGGCTCAGCATCAACGAGAGCGATGCTGCGCCCGGTAAATCAATGGGCCAGTCTGCCAGTTTGGTTTCGATGCCGACCGTCATCAGCGTCAGATGTGCCTGAGTACCGAGCGCCGCAGGCACGCCGTACTCTTCAATCGCCAGCGTGAATGCCAGCAGCACGCCACCGGCTAACGCTGGCAGCGTCAGCGGCAATGTGATCTGGGCAAAAGCGCGCCAGGCTGATGCGCCGTGCACGCGAGCCACCCAGGCGAGACGCTGTCCGCTCGCCATCAATGAACGCGATACCGCAAAGTAGACCACCGGGAAGATATTCAGCGTCATCACCAGCGTCATGCCGGTGCTGCTAAACAGCAGGCTATCGAGGTTGAAGCCAGTGAGTTGTTGCAGATAGCCGTTGCGTTGCAGTGCCAGCGTCCATGACAGCGCCACGATATAGGGCGGGGTGAGGAAGGGGATCAGAAACAGCAGATCCCACATTGCCGCCCCCGGCAGACGGAACAGGCCGCGCAGCGCGCCGAGCGGTAAGCCCAGCAGCAAACTGCACAGCGCCACGCCGCCGCCGATTTTCAGCGTGCCCAACCACATCGGCACCAGCTGGGGATCTTCAAACAGCGCCGGTAATGCGCTGAACGCCCCACTCCAGTTCCCCTCGCCAAGCTGCGGAAACAGCGCCTGCAGCACGATAAACAGCAGCGGCAGTGCTACCAGCAGCATCAGCGCCAGCAGAATCAATCCATTCAGGGCACGCGACATCATTTACTGTCCGAACAGGGCGCCAAAGCGCTTCAGCACCGCCGAGCGCTCGCTGCTGCCATCGCTATTGGCGGGCAGCAATTTGATCTCGGTGAACAGCGGACGCTGGGCTTTGATATCGGTACGCGCCGGCATCAGCCAAGCCTTCGCGACCTGCTCCTGGCCTTCATCCGACAGCACATAATCAACGAATTTTTTCGCATCATCAGCATGCTGGCTGCTCTTCAAAATCATCATCGGACGCGGGGCCACCACAGTGCCGTTCTCCGGGAAGATCACTTTGACGCTTTCTCCCTGAGCAATGTTGTTATAGGTGACGTAATCCACTGCACCAAACACCGCCGCTTTCGCACCCTGCAACACTGGCGTCACCGCCTGGGCATTCGGGCCGCTCATCACCATGCCGTTGGCTTTTAACTGGTCAAACAGCTGCCAGGCTTTTTCACCTTCGCTGTTTTGCAGGCCAATCAGCAGATCGAGTGACGCACCAGACAGAGCCGGATCGGGGGTGGTGACTTTGTCTTTAAACGCCGGCGCAGTCAGATCCTGCCAGGTTTTTGGCTCTGGCGTGCCGCTCTTGGTGTTCCACACGATGCCGAGCGCGGAAATGCCCTGTGCCACGTAGTTGGCCGTTTTGAACTGATCCGGCACTTTGGCGGCATTGGCGCTTTCGTACGGCAACAGCCAGCCACGATGTTGCAGATCTTCAGCGGTATCCCATGAGGCGGAGATCAGCACATCGGCTTGCGGATTAGCCTGTTCGGCTTCCAGACGCGCCATCACTTTGCCGGTGGTGGCCTGGAAGATATTCACTTTAATACCGGTTTGCTTTTCGAATCCGGTGGCCAGACTTTTTGATAGCGAACCCGGACCGGCGGTGTACACCGTCAGTGCCTGGGCATCGTTGATCATCATAGCGGAGGTCAAAATCATCGCGCTGATGGCTCCTGTTTTAACTGACTTGAGAGATGGCATTGCGGTCCCCTGAGAGGTGAGTAACGGAAACAATCTGGCCCTGTGCCAGGTGAATAATGCGGTCGGCGAGCGTGTTGGCTTCCTCGCGGTCATGCGTGACATAAACAGCGGTAATGCCCGCGCTGC
>Ga0157363_1006830_pt1 | contig 10774 bp, 10 predicted proteins | sample AttsexASBM1_FD_111477 | JGI IMG/M metagenome (GOLD analysis project Ga0157363, IMG submission 111477) | Fungus gardens microbial communities from leaf cutter ant in Ribeirão Preto, State of São Paulo, Brazil - Atta sexdens ASBM1 | ecosystem: Host-associated > Fungi > Mycelium > Unclassified ...
AAAAAGAAAAGAAAAGTAAAATAAAAATGAAAAGAGAAAATAAAATAAAGTCCACCGTCAACGATCTTGACATGCAGCAGATAAATAAAACAGAAATGAATGAACCCCAACACATGTTGTCCATGAAGCAACCACCTTTAAGACATGAAGTATTGATCATAACAATAGAAATATAAATATAGTAAGGATTCCTTATCAAGTTCTCTCATAAACCCCACTTGACTGTTTCTACAACATACATGCTGTTATTATATGCTCTTGACATCAATGTTCTAGCACTTTCCACTTCCTTTTATATTATATGTTATATGACCATAGTCATATATCTCTTTACCATCTAAAGAAAATCTTTGATGTGTATTTATTTTGATTACTTGTATCTTGAACTTTAAACTATTCTTTGTCTTCAACACCAAGTCTAGGATTTTGTAACACATATTGGCATCCCAGAACAATGTAACAATTTATCTGTTCATTGAATTATCTTGATGAATCATTACCTATATTCTTACACCTCACTTGGCTTATGAGATAGGTGAGGGTACTCAGTATAATGTGGTGCTTCAACAGTTTGTCCATGTGCCAGAAACTCAGCCTCTGTTCTGGCACAAAAATCATGTCACAGCCTGCCATACATAATAACATCCGTATTGTGGACCGATCTCGCTGTCAGTCACGTGAAAATACAATATCCTGCCCTAATGTTCAATGATCGATAAGACAGGAACTGTTTTTTTCACCAATCACACTCAATTGTTAAAAGCAATCTTTTAGAGGCAGTCTACCCTCTCTTCTGTTCACCGTAGAAAGATTTCACCATGGTGTATGTGCCTCAACTCAAACTATGATTTTATTTGACTGGTTGATGACTTTCACTTCCCCAGTAACTTCACAGTAGGCGAGCGAAAAATTTGTCCGGTGGATAACATGGATGTACTGTGCTCATAATGTTTCATTTAGATCAGATTCGGGGTCTTATGGACCGCCCGACCAACATTCGTAACATGAGTGTTATCGCTCATGGTAAGTCTTCATTGATAATTACACACGATGGTGGTTTAACAGGAAAAATAGTCGATCATGGCAAATCCACCCTTACTGATTCTCTCGTCTCAAAGGCCGGTATCATTGCTACTGCGAAGGCCGGTGACATGCGATTCACCGACACCCGAGATGACGAGAAAGAACGTGGTATCACTATTAAGTCCACCGCCATCTCCATGTACTTCGAGGTCGATAAGGAGGAGGTAAGCGCTATTAAGCAAAAGACAGACGGTGAATCCAATACCAATGAACCTGACGAATCAGATAGCTCAATTTCGATTTTAGGCAACGAATTCTTGATCAACTTAATCGATTCCCCAGGACACGTCGATTTCTCATCTGAGGTCACCGCTGCTCTTCGCGTTACTGATGGTGCTTTAGTTGTGGTCGACTGCGTTGAAGGTGTTTGCGTACAAACGGAAACTGTGCTCCGCCAAGCACTAACAGAACGTATCAAACCCGTCGTCATCATCAATAAGGTCGATCGTGCCCTTCTTGAACTGCAATCCGGGAAGGAGGAACTTTTCCAATCTTTCCAACGTACCATCGAATCAACGAATGCAATCATTTCTACATATCATGACGAAGCCCTTGGTGATGTCCAGGTTTATCCTGACCAAGGGACTGTTGCCTTCGGTTCTGGTCTTCATGGCTGGTGTTTCACTCTCCTCCAATTCGCTAATCGCTACTCTAAGCGATTTGGTGTGGATAAGGGTAAAATGATGACTAAGCTCTGGGGTGATAATTTCTTCAATCCCAAAACTCGTAAATGGACGACAAGCTCCAACGATGCTGATGGCAAACCTCTTGAACGTGCCTTTAACATGTTTGTTCTGGATCCCATCTTCAAAATTTTTGACGCCGTTATGAATTTCAAAAAGGATGTTGTCAACTCCATGTGCGAAAAGCTCGACATCAAGCTTACCAGTGATGAGCGTGATCTAGAGGGCAAAGCCCTTCTCAAAGTTGTCATGCGCAAATTCCTTCCAGCTGGCGACTCTCTTCTGGAGATGATTGTTCTTCATCTTCCCTCTCCCGCTACTGCTCAACGCTATCGTGTTGAAACTCTCTATGAGGGTCCAATGGATGACGAATCTGCCATTTCCGTCAGGGATTGTGATCCCCATGGTCCTCTCGTCCTCTACGTGTCTAAGATGGTGCCAACCTCCGATAAGGGTCGTTTCTATGCTTTCGGTCGAGTATTCTCTGGTACAGTCAAAGCTGGCCCCAAAGTCCGCATTCAAGGCCCTAATTACCTCCCCGGCAAAAAGGATGATCTATTTGTCAAGTCCATTCAACGGACTGTTCTCATGATGGGCCGTTACATTGAACCTATCGAGGACTGCCCTGCTGGTAACATCGTTGGTCTAGTCGGTATTGATCAATACCTACTCAAGAGTGGTACTCTTACTACATCTGAAACTGCTCACAATATGAGGGTTATGAAATTTTCCGTTTCCCCTGTCGTACAAGTTGCTGTTGAGGTCAAGAATGCTGCCGATCTCCCCAAGCTTGTCGAAGGCCTTAAGCGTCTTTCTAAGTCCGATCCTTGCGTCCAGGCCTCGATCTCCGAGACCGGTGAGCACATCGTGGCTGGTGCTGGTGAACTTCATCTCGAAATTTGCCTCAAGGTGCAGTCATGTCATGACATATTTGTCTGATCTGATCTGAACATATCTTTGACTGTGTCTAGGATCTTCAAGAGGATCACGCCGGTGTACCGCTCAAAATATCTGATCCCGTCATTCCTTATCGCGAGACCGTTAAGGCGGAGTCCAGCATTGTTGCCCTTTCCAAGTCACAGAACAAGCACAATCGTATCTTTAGCAAGGCCACACCTCTTGAAGAAGAAGTCACGAGAGCAATCGAGGAAGGAAAGATCAATGCTCGTGACGATTTCAAGGTTCGGGCTCGCATCCTTGCGGACGAATATGGATGGGATGTCACCGAAGCGAGAAAGATTTGGTGTTTCGGTCCCGACACCACCGGTCCTAACACATTGGTCGATACCACCAAGGGTGTGCAGTATCTGAATGAAATCAAGGATTCCTGCGTTGCCTCCTTCCAGTGGGCAACTAAAGAAGGTGTGCTTTGTGAAGAAAACATGCGCGGAGTTCGCGTAAACATTCTTGATGTCACTGCATGTCCCTTCCTCACTTTTCATGAAATCAACACCTCTTATGAATATACATCTAGCTTCACACAGATGCCATCCACCGTGGCGGAGGTCAAATCATCCCTACCATGCGTCGTTCCTGTTATGCAGCCTGTTTGCTTGCGCAGCCGACACTACAAGAACCTGTTTACCTAGGTATGGTATTAGCGCGATCAACAGTTGTTGGTTCGGCTGACAGTTGCTTTCTAGTTGAAATCCAGTGTCCAGAAAATGCTATTGGTGGAATTTACAGTTGCTTGAACAAACGTCGTGGTCAGGTCTTCAGCGAAGAACAGCGACCAGGAACACCCATGTTCACAGTGAAGGCCTACCTTCCCGTCGCTGACTCATTGGGATTCAATGGTGAGCTACGCGCCCACACCGGTGGCCAGGCATTCCCCCAGTCAGTCTTCGACCACTGGGAGCAGATGAATGGTGATCCTCTCGAGAAAGGCAGCAAAATGGAGGAACTGGTTAAGAGTGTTCGCAAACGAAAAGGTCTCAAGGTAAGTGTAGTGAATTTCGGCCGACCGCAACGTGCTAAGCTTTCTTTCTCTAGGAAGAAGTTCCTCCTCTCGATACGTACTATGACAAACTTTGATAGTTTCTTGAGCACTTGGCATTGTGTATCGTATCAACCACAATCATTCCTGCGTGACTCATGTTTAGTGTGAGAATGTGACGGTGACTGGTCACCCTGAGAAATAACAGAGAACAAAAGCCTTCTCTCTTAATACCGCAGCTTGAGCTCCTCTTCATCATCCATGGCAACCAATCTCCCTGGTCTCTCTGCCTCTGTCACTCGTATCCTATACCTGACTGGTTTCTCAAAGGAGCTCAAGACGAAGGACATCCAAAGTGCTTTTGTCAAATTTGAGAAATCACCTGGAGGCCTTAAAATAAAATGGAAAGACGACACCAGTCTCTTGATTGTGTTTCAGGATCCGACCGTAGGTAAGCATACTATTTCATCGTGGCTGTCAAGAGAGAGCAGCGTATTCACCTCGCCCTGAGTGCGTCGTTTCATGTATTCTAATATTTTTTCTTTGTAGCAAAACGCGCATATCTCCACACCCTTGCATTTCCACCTTCCATTCTGGTTTCATCCGATGGTCAAACTGTTTCAATTCGGCCCTATGATGGACCGGATGCTCAGGCTATCATCCAGAACGTGAATTCTCGAGGGCAACACAATCCTGGCGTTTCACGCGCTCATAATGCCCGATCTGCGTCTATTTCCATCCTCCCAAACACTCGTAGTGTCTCTGGTGCAGGCAATGCCAATTACCGTAATCCATATGTCATTGGAAGTAACGGTAATAATCAGCATATCGCCTTGCCCGAGTTTTCTAATGGGCGAGAACCGTCTCCTACCCTGCCATCACTGCCTTCTCAGCCGACGTTGAATAGTCTAATCAACTCTTCTTTGGGTGAGACGGTAACTGGAGCCAGCATCCGATCGGACTCGCATGCGATCCTAACGACAAGTTTGTAGGAGTCAATCTGTGAGTCGTCCACGCATTGGTGGTTCTGGTAAACGAATGCTTGATCATGCCCTACGCATTCGGTCTTCGAAACTCGGTCCTAGAGTTCTGAGTGGGAGTAGAGGAAATGGTTCAAATGGAGTTGCCGATCAGACCCTGGAAAATGTGCAGCGGGGCCTGTAGCTGCAGAGTAAAGCTTAGAACGCTCCTTATCACATAAAGTTGGTAACATTGAGAGTCAGTGATCATTGACATTTCCTTGTTCCTTTCGTCATTTTTGGATCGCAAGGCGATATTCAGACCTATCATTGATTGTAGTTTACTCTTTCGTCGTTTTCCGCCGTTGGTTCTGACTGGTTCAGAGTCTTCATTGTTCAACCGATTTGTACGTAATAGATCGTAGCGTATTTCGTATTGATAAGATTTATTACCCGACGTGTTTCTGATCCATCAAAAGAATAACAGAAGCTTGTTGTCTCTTGTTGTCTGGTCATCGTATACGATGATTTACTCTCTCTCGGTTGACGATTGTGGCTTCCCTCCTGGATATTTTGTAATTCGTTCCGTTGCCACGAATCGCTTGCTAGATGTTAAGGGTGATAGCGTTGAAGATGGGACTGAAATCGTACTATGGCCCGAGAAAGAAGGTTCACTGGTTGAGGGTCCGCTCGTTCTTGTTTGCCAAATCATTTTCTCCATAGAACTGATCCATACATCAGGCTTCAGGAATCCAAATGCAAATAATCAGGTCTTTTTCATTGATACGGCCGGTTTTCTTTGCTCTAGATCCTCTGGACATGCTGTCGATGTCGAAGGTATAAACTGATCCAGTGTATTTTTCTACATACCCTAACAAATTTGCGTACCTGCATAGACGATCGTCTGGTACTGCGTCATCGCCGTCCCGTGTCATACCCATATCCCAATGCATACTCTCATCCTTTGCCTAAATTTCGCTTCAGCTCTCGAAACAAGGAAATTACCATTGAATTCGATCATAATCCAGCATACGCCGACACAGATGGCCGATCCGATTCGCGGTGCAATAAAACCTATCATTTAGTTTCTCAGCCGTTGAGGAAAACACGAACAATTATCGATGACGCATCTGAAATCATTACCACTGCCATTACCAGGCCTGTTGATTTCTTCAGCAATACTTTGCGCGGGAAAAGCATCTCAAAGCCACAGGAAGTCTTTGACGGAAATATCGATCTGAAGGAGGAGGAAATTGTTGACGAAGATCGTGGCCAGGAAGATGAGGTGGACGATTCATCTGAGATCGGTAGATATGTGAGAATGGTAAGTGTCATCAACAATGAGGGCGAACTGAGCAGCAAAGCTCAAAGACGGAGGCAATGGGTAGTAAGTCCTCTTCGTCGACTCAATGCCAGAACGGGTAGCGCATGAAAAGATAGCCCTGGTACTCCACTGATATAATATAATTGTATGTATGTATCCTTGGTGATCACATGGATGAATGCCTCGAGACCGACTGGGTTCAGCGGGCTGCCTCTCGCTTACAAGCTCGTAAAGTGCCAGTATTCACACGATTTTCCCAATCTTCTAGTATGTGGCTCCAGGCATGGACAAACAATGTACAAGAAAGCAAGTGTAGATATTAGATATTTCTAGTAGAAGTAGTTAGCGGCGGTGGCAGTAAAACGTAGACAGCAGTGAAAAGAGGAGACACAAGACACAGTTCAAGCGATTCCACCTCCTCCACATTATTATACACGACATCCATGTGGCTACCTAAACTAGTGTAAAATAAGCACATACATGCTGTTGCAGTATAGAGGTAGAGAGAACCTGGGTGTGCTTGTTATAACCCCAGTAGATCACATAAGCTGCCAGTTGAAACAAAGCACAACAGCATAGTGAATTGTGGACAACTGACCAACTACTTACCAATACAGTGAAGCTGTTGTAGGAGAGCTAGTTATGAGTGATATAACTGACACTAGTTAACAACAGTATATCTAGTAATGTTTTTTTAAATCAACAAATTTATTACATGGAGCGCGGTGGCAGACTGTGGTAGCTACAATGTAACTACATAAAGGACTAACTAAAAAATAAAAATAAAAATAAAAGAAAAAGAAGAAAAGAAAAGAAAATAATAAGAAAAACTACAAAGTAAAGGGCAGAACAAACCACACAATTAAGTGATTCCTTCGTGAAAGGAAAAGGCTCCTGGATTGAATTCCAGAAAGGCTATAAAGTGGCTTAACAAAGTCCTATATGGATTCCAATATTTGTTATATCTTCTACAATCATAAAGGATATGTCATGTTTCAATTGGATATGATCTGCATGGGCAACTGAAGTTTTCTCTAGGGAAAAATCTCAGGTGATATTCTCCTATAGGGATGTGATTTGTGATTGCTCTAGTGGCTCTTGCACATAGAGAGTTTGAGTAACTGAAGTATTTGATCCAAGGACTCCCTTTTTTGTATGAAGGGGTAATAGTATGATCATTATCATCAAGGAGTTCTAGAAAATGATTCCCTTTGAAGTCAGATATCTAGTCTGCCAATTTCTAATAATGTTGTCACATTCTTCTTTTTTGCTGAAATCCCACAACTCTTTGCATGAAAGGATAGGAGTGAGGTTGAATTTGTTTGTGTCTTTATCAACTAATGTGTAATAGGACTATTTGGTGTTGCTTGGACAATCCTAAAAATCAATTGAAGTATGAGCATGTTTATTAAAAAAACTCCCTAGGGTCTTGTGCTATGGCTATTGATTGAATTTGATAAGGGTGAGTCATTGAATCAAAAATATGCCTTACTGAATGAATGGCATTAGTAATGACTATGATATAGGAAATATTCAGAATTTGAACAGCTTGATTAATCCCACTCTGATAACAAATAATTCAGCCTCAGTTGATGTAATGTTAACAGCATGGTGAATGGTTTTCTTGACATCAATGGAATGCAAATGGATATGTGATATAGATGTAGCAACATTATTCTTGATGCTTGCATCAAAAATAATGACAACAGAATTGGAATCCATTATGAAGTTCTAGAAGATTTTGTCAAGTTTACAGAGATGAGCTTTTCAGCTTTCTTTATCTTTGTAGTTTGCTCAATGAAATGAAAAAAAAAAAACTAGGAAAATTGTCAATAAGTCTAAAACCAGAAGAATTCATGATTAAGAGAATCAAAAAAAGGAAAAATTCCATTATTAGTATTTACTATGAAACTCTTGATTTTTTACTATTACTTGATTGTTATATTTTCCAAAGATAGGTGATGTGTAGGAGAATTCTTGGCATGTCTGTTCTCCAGAAGCAAGTTAATTGTGTGATTTGTTGATAGGGATAAGATGGTGTCTACTGCTGATTTTTTGAAAATGTATATGAATAGGAATGAGTTTAGTAATGGCCTTAATTCTCTAAGTAGGTAATGTATGAAAAGTACCTGTGATCTAGATGGCAGCTCTCCATTGCATTTTTCTAAGTTTTTTGAAAGAATATAAAAGGGGACATTTTTAAAGAACCATAGAGGAAATCTATAGTGTAATAAGAAGAATACATGTTCTATAGAGAAGTCATTTTTGATGGGGAAGTAGTTCCTGAGTTGAGTTTCCCAACATTTTCATGCTCTTAATAGTTGTTATATGCAAGTCCACTTATCTGGAAAACTACATTCCTGCAGTGATGTCACCTCTAAAACATACAAGCCTGCCTTCCACAGCAGCCACCTTTCTCACAACACATCTTATGGTGGTGCTGCAACCCTCTGTGTATTCTGTCTTCCACGGCGGGGATACTCTTATTCAACTCGGTCTTCCATAACGGAGTTACTCCTGTCAGTGTCTCAACACTGAAACCTCCACTTGGGGTAATAGGGGTTTTACCAATGAAACCCCGAGCATCTCCTATACTATCAGTTTGTATATAAGACTAGTAGTTACACTGTAATTCGCTAGTCTGATAATTGACAGAGATAAACTTTCATTGAACTCAATCTCTGGTGTTCAACGGCAATACACCAATCAGTACTCACTTCCACTCAGACTTTCTCTCCTTTATCTGAAGTTGTGACCACGTGGCAGACAGATGGCATAGCACATAAGCTGAAGCTAAGGTTGTTCCACAAGTCCACTCATCTCCAAGTCCATTCTGTGGACTTTCACTCTGGTGTGAACCATGTCTGACAATAGTAGAAAGAGCTTTGTTAAAGTAAAAACTGATATGTTGATAAAAAGATAGTTTTCTGTTAAAGATAAAACTGAGGTATCTCCAGGTATCTTTAGGTCAAAGAATAGGGCCTCTTAATGGACTGAGGCTAAGAAGAGAAGGGTTGAAGTTTCCATGTGATCTTAAAAAATGGAAAACTTTAGATCTTTCATATTTGGTAGTGAGTCCAAACTGGTTAAAGAGTGAAGTGATAATGTTATAACTACAGAAAAGAATAGTATTAGTTTTATCAAACATTTTATCTTATGAAATGAAAAGTCCATTGTTTATGAAAGAATGAAATAAGACAGGGATATTGAAATTTTAATTCTTTTTTAAAAAATATGAAAAATGGGTAAAAAACAAAGAGTAGAAAGAATAGGAGAAAAAGCAAAACCTTGTCCTACACCTATATTTATGCTAAAAAAGGGAGAACAAAAACTATTCCACAAGTATTGAGTTTTCCTAGTAATTAGATAATTAGAAAAGAAAGTCAAGATTTTAAAATTGAAACCAGCTTTGCTCAGGATTAAAGAAAGAAGTTGGTGATTAAGCAATGAGAAAAATTAGATTATATCGAAGGTTAATATGCTTGTTTGAAAACTCTTGACCTATTTTGAATAAATCAAGTGTGTGAGAAGAATACCTGCATCAATGGTAGAACATTGTTTTAAACCCTCTAATTGATAAGAGTGAACAAAATTCAATATAATGGATTGGTATTGAAGTCTTTTACCAATGACTTTTTCAATAAGTTTTTTCAAAGTGCTGAGGGAGACAATCAAATGAAACATTTTAGAGGAGTTATAAGCTATTTTGTTGGGCTTGGGGATAATTAATGAAGACATCTTGAAGTGTGTTGACCAGTATCCTAAGTTGATGCATGTATTAGCAATATTAATATTAAGAAGGTATTTATTGTCTTCAATTATGACTTTGAGGTACTTTTATGAAATATAATCCAGGTCTAGAGAGGATGAATTATTGCAATTATGGATAGCATTCTTGAATTCTTCCTTAGAGAAAGGTAGCCATTCCATAATAGATTTTAGTAGAATTTCATCTAAAAGACTCAGATCAATTTGATGATTTTGTACCAAATTAAATATAAGGTGTAAAGTCTGCCATAAATTGTTAAGTTCAATGCAGGAATGTCTATTGTATTGCAATGCTTCAATAGCTGGCAATTTATGCTTTTTGACCCAGTTCATAAGATCACAAGGTCTTTTGTTTTTTGACACAATTTCTTGAATTTTATCATTGAAAAATAGGCATTTAATCTTCTTAATAACTTCTTTGAAAGCCTTCCAATTCTCAAGTGTCTTGGAGGATCTGTATCTGGTTAGTTTATCTCAACATTCCTCATTCTATCATGCTTTGGAACATTTATTAATAGATTCTTTGTCTAGTATACTTGAGGCATCAATGTTTTCTATAGCATTTGTAAGCTCTGAAATGAAGTTTACTTCTTCCTTGCTGTTCTTGATAATAGTATATCTTTTTTCTTAAATGACTTCTTCCATGATAGATATATTGACTGTTAAAGAAGCATGATCTGATGGGTGTCAAGAATCTAGTAAAATAAAATGAGTGTCTATTTTAACTAAGTTCAGCCAAAGAAATAAAGAGTTAATAATAAAATTAGAATTATTATGATTATCAACATAACAAGTGGAGACTTAATGGATGGAAGAAGAGAATCACTATGAAAAGGATAGAAGGGATATAAAGAATTCCAATCTCTATCTCTGATGTTGAAGTTTCTAGCTATAGCAAGGTGTTATGAACTAAAGTCCTTAGGGTCAGACAATAGAACAACTCTTGTATTGAGTAACACAAGAGAACTCGATAGAGTTCCTAAGACAAAGTAGTCTACCTTATATACTATAGCCCATGGTC
>Ga0157363_1006835_pt1 | contig 10772 bp, 10 predicted proteins | sample AttsexASBM1_FD_111477 | JGI IMG/M metagenome (GOLD analysis project Ga0157363, IMG submission 111477) | Fungus gardens microbial communities from leaf cutter ant in Ribeirão Preto, State of São Paulo, Brazil - Atta sexdens ASBM1 | ecosystem: Host-associated > Fungi > Mycelium > Unclassified ...
CTGGCACATTGGTTCCTGGAGGGGGCGACGGACGGCTATATCGTGCGCGGTGGTACGCCGAATGCCTTTGATGATTTTGTCGAGCAGGTGATCCCGCTGCTGCAGGCACGTGGAATCTATCGAACGGAGTATGCAGGTGAGACCTTGCGTGAGAACCTGGGATTAGCCGAGCCGGAGAACCAGTTTGCCGCCCAGCGCCGTTCGCAGGTGGCGTAAAACCGAGTTAACGCGCCGCACAATCGGTAGCGGCGCGATCGTTCGCACATCATTGAAGCCTAAGACTCTTGGCAATACACAATAGATTGGTCGTCTTATCACAACGCCGTCACACCATATTCCGCCGCCTGATCCTCCCAGGCTTGCACCTCGTCATAGAACGCCTGCTCGGGTACGGAAAAGCCACTGATCAGACTCTGCGCCAGCAGTTGCTGATATTTTTTGCTGGTGGTGAGTTCGCTCAGTGCGCTACGCAGATGCGCAAGCGTTTCGGCGTCGGTTTTCACTGAGGTGATCAATGGCAGTGCAGCGCACAGCGGCGTTTCGCCGATGATCTCCAATCCGCTGAGTTCCTGCGGATAATGAGTTCGCAGTAGTGCCCAGGTGATGCAATCGATCGCTGCAATATCCGCACGCTGCTCGCGCAGTGCCGCCAGCGACTGACGATGGCTGCCACTGAGCAGCGTTTCACTGAAGAAGTTGCCAGCGCTAGCCAGTGGGGCGATGACATAGCGCAGCGAGTTGTAGCCCGAGTGGGAGTCATCACTGTTGCACACGGCACGACGGCCATGAAAATCACTGAGGGTAAGGTTCTCGTCCTCTTTGCGTGCCACTAACCAACTGCGATAGCGCAGCCCTTCACAGCCCTGCGCGCTAGATTGAAACGCGCCAACCAACTGTACATCAGGCAGTAAGGCGACCAGCGGATAACCGCAGGTCTGACTTAACAACAGATTATCATCGCGCCAGTGCGGTAAGAGCGCGGTGTGCCACTCAACCTCAGCCTGCAAGCCGCGTTGTGTCAGCAGCGTCGTTAGCGCTGATGTCAGGCCGAGCGTCGTCGGGTGATGGATGTCGTACATCGGCAATGAAATGATCGGCATTCTGTGCATCCTTGTGCGTTCCCGGATGGGCGTTAACGTTGACCGGTTTGCGCCAAAAGCGCATTAACCACTCGCCATAACCGGCGACACGAAACCCTTGATTGCGCTGATGGTAGCCTTCACGGTAGAGCAGATAAACTTTGCGCAGGCCATACCACGGCAAACCTGGCAGATCGTGATGTACAGAATGATAGTTGAGATTCAGGAACAGCAACCGCCATGGCCACGCGGCTTCGTTATTCACCGAGCGCGCCAGCGGGGCTTCTTCCGCACGGTGTTCATAGAATGAACGCACCTTGGTCAGTGCCAGTGCCGGATAGCTGACGGCAACCACAAACCACAGCGGCGACAACCCCTGCTGCTGCATCCAGTAGAAAAGCCCACTCAATAGCGATAAATGAATCAGCCACATGGAGATCGCTGCATGCTCGCGCGCCAGCACCATCACTTTCAGGGTGGCGGCAATATCCAGCAGAGGCCCCAACAGCAAACGGCCGGGGAAGGTATTGCGCAGATGGATGATTCGCTGCTGCCAGGGCTTGAGTTGCGCCCAGCGTTCTGGCGACAGGTAATAGGTTTCTGGATCCTCATCGGGATCGGTCAGGGTGTGATTGCGGTGATGTGCCAGATGCGAATCGCGATACAAGCCATAGGGATACCACACCGCCAGCGGCAAGGTGCCGAACAACTGATTGAGGCGTGGCCAATGGGTAGGGTGGCCGTGGATCAGTTCATGCTGGAGCGACATATACCAAGTGGTCAAGACGATCAGCAGAAGGGTGGTGGCGAACAGTCCCAGTGTTTGCCAAAAAATGACACAGGCAAACCAGCCGCTATAGACGGTCACGATTAACAACCAAGTGGGCAACTCGCTGCGCCACAGCCAGCTCCGCGCCAGTTGATGCACCACTGCGCGCTGCTGCGTGTTGATATAGTCGTTTGCCATGCGGATACCCTAAACCTGCAAAATCGTGGGAAATTCTCCGCACGATGATTGATCACCGTGATAAACACAAAGATCGTGTTTTTATGACTTATGCAAAAAAGTTGATGAAGCGCACGAAAACTATTGGCTATCAGTCACCTCACGCGTGGCGTAACCTTTCTCCATCGAAACTTAATGCATCACGTGCGGGCCAGTGCGGCCCACGAGGAGAATTTCACTATGAAAAAGATTGGCTTCTTATCTTTTGGTCATTGGACCCCGTCATCCCAGTCAGCTACCCGTTCCGCACAGGATGTGTTGTTGCAGTCCATCGATTTAGCCGTAGCGGCGGAAGAGTTGGGCGCAGATGGCGCTTACTACCGCGTACATCACTTTGCGCGTCAGTTAAGTTCGCCGTTCCCACTGTTGGCCGCCGTCGGTGCGAAAACCAGCCGCATTGAAATTGGTACTGGCGTCATCGACATGCGCTATGAAAACCCGCTGTATATGGCAGAAGATGCCGGTGCCGCTGACCTGATTTCTAATGGGCGCTTGCAGTTGGGTTTGAGCCGTGGCTCCCCGGAGCAGGTTATCGAGGGTTATCGTTACTTTGGTTTTAATCCAAAAGAGGGTGAAACCGATGCCGATATGGGACGTCGTCACACTGAAGAGTTATTGGAAGTGCTGCGCGGTGAAGGTTTTGCCAAACCGAATCCACAGCCAATGTTCCCGAATCCGCCGGGATTGCTGCGTCTGGAGCCGTTCTCAGAAGGCCTGCGTGAGCGTATCTGGTGGGGTTCTGGTTCAAATGCCACCTCAGTTTGGGCAGCACAGCAGGGCATGAACTTGCAAAGTTCAACGCTGAAGGATGATGAAACCGGCGAGCCGTTCCACATCCAGCAGGCGAAACAGATTCGTGCCTACCGTGAAGCTTGGAAAGCGGCTGGACACCAGCGTGAACCGCGTGTGTCAGTGAGCCGCAGTATCTTTGCGCTGACCAATGATATTGACCGTGCTTACTTTGGTCGCAGCGGGCAAGATCAGGATTCCGTGGGCTTCCTCGACGAGAAAACTCGCGCCATCTTCGGTCGTAGCTACGCGGCCGAGCCAGAGCAGTTGATTAAACAGCTGGCACAGGATGAGGGCATTGCAGAAGCGGATACGCTGCTGCTGACTATCCCGAATCAGTTGGGTGTGGACTACTGTGCGCATGTGATGGAAAGCATCCTGACCCACGTCGCACCTGAGCTGGGCTGGCGTTAATGTTAACAGGGCGCCCTTTCTAGGGGGCGCCCTGACATTCAAGACGGCCAAGGGCCGCTCTCTCAGGACAGAGGGTTGAGGCAAATCTAATTAACCCCTAACTCCCACCACAATTTATCCAGCGCGTAATAACGATCGCGCTCACTTTCCGGCTGGTTCAGATCACGCTTCCAGGGTTTGGCTAAAATGAAATGCAGGTTTTTCACCTCTTCCTCGCGCCACATCGCGCTGTGCTGGAACGGCAGCGTTTTCAGCGCGTTATAGATGTAGGGCAACGGTAGCCAGCGATTTTCAAACACTTCATTCAATAAATCCTGCTCAGAGAAGGGATAGCGGCGCAAATCTTTAATGGCGGCCACTTTCTGTTGTAACCACGTGAACACGGCTTGGTCCGGTTTCAACACCAAAAAACCGCCATTAAGGTAACGATCAAGGCTTGCCGGTGCTGGCTCACCGCGATCCTGCCAAGTGTAATGGCAATTCTCAGGGTGCCAACTGGCAGGGTAAGAGGCGATTTTGTTGGGGTTGCAGCGGCACGCGTGACAGGCTGCCAGATCGTGATCACCCAGATCCAGAGTGAACAGCTCATCCATATTGCGCAGCACTAGCATATCCGCGTCCAAAAACACCACGCGCTCGCAGCCCGTAAGTTCCCATGCACGCAGTTTGCTCCATACCTCACCAAATTGTGCAGAGGCATAATGCTGTTCCAGCTTCGCGTCAGGCATCAGAGGCTCGACGGGATGTATCACACAGCCCTGCGCCTGCAAGGCTTCGCGGGTTTCGAGATCGATGGCATCGGTGACCATGACAGTTAATGGCCATTGTGTCTCACTACGTTTAAGCGATCGGTGTAGCGCTTGCACGCCAATGTAATAGTCAGGCTGCGTCAGCAGTGTTACCCAGGCAAACATGGTTTCTCCCCCGTGAAAATTTAATCAAATAAAGCAGTGACATAGTCATTACTAAAACGATGGTGCGGATCGAGCTGCTCGCGCACTTCGCGAAAGGCATCCCATTGAGGGTAGATATCACGCCAGCTGTAGCGCTGCGGATCGTAGTATTTGCCCCAATGCGGTCTTCCTCCCTCTGCTGCCAGCAGCTTTTCAACTTCAGTTAGGAAATGCAGGCCTTCCTGAGACAGCGAACCGTCATCGGCGTAATAGACCACAAAGCCAAAGAAGCAGGTGGGGTGTTGGTAAGCCGGACTGAGCCAGGCCTCCGACGCGCCAGTGCAACGCAGGATGATGGGGTAGTGCATATGCGGATGATTCTCCGCATACCAGGCTTTAATTTTGCTGATGATAAGTGGCGTTTTTTCTAACGGCACGCCAATCTCCACATTGATTTGCGGCACCGCAATACCGCGGCAAAACAGCTGGTAAATATCGCCGCTGAGATCGGTGAAATCGCGGAAGCGCGTAACGGTTCTGAACTGTTTACCGCCTTTTCCTTCGATCTGCGTATCACGATGCATATGCGCCAGCGTCTGGTCGATGGTGTCATTCAGACTGCTGTCGGTATCCTCGCCATGCTCAATGACTTCGCCGCCATTGGCGTGCCACGCCTGAACATCTGCTTCACTGGCGGCGTTGGCATTCCAGACGTGCATCAGGTTGTCATCAACAAACCACCAAGCTTTGCTCAGTTCATATTGCTGATTCCAGCGCGGCAGATCCTGCTCCAGCGTATCGGCGGACTTGGCAAATTTATGGCAGGTAAACAGGCGAAACGGCTCGGTACGCATCGTTACGGCGGTCACAATCCCCAGCGAGCCTAATGAGGTCTGCGCCGCAGGGAAATCATCATCGCCACGTTGAAACTCCCGCACGCTACCATCGGCCATAACCATGCGTAGGCTTAGCACTTCATCAGCCAGTGAACTCTGACCCAATCCCTGGCCGTGGGTGCCCGTCGCTATCGCACCGGCCAGCGTCTGGATTGATATCACGCCAGGCGAACAGGCCAGCATGCGATTGCGCGCAGTGAGTGCATCAAAAACCTGCTGTAGCAGCGTACCCGCCGCGAAAGTGATGCTGTTGTCATCCTCTCCCAACACGCCTTGCATGGCGCTGAGATCGAGCAACAGATCGTCGCCATGCACACACAGCATCCGTCCAGGTGATAAACGGCTGCCGATGACGCGCACTTTGCCCTGTGACGTTTTCAGTAGTTGTTGCAGTTCGGCTTCATTTCGCGGCTGATGAACTTGCTTACGCTGACCCACCACGGTGTTCTGCGCCCAGTTCCACAGCGCGCTGTCATGCTCGGTATTTTGCGGGTTGCGAAGGGGATAAAGGAGGGAATCTCTGTTCACTACGGCGTTCCTTATAATGAGGTCTGTGACGGTCCCAAGCTTTAAGCGTAGACCATCACAGCACGGCTCAGTTTTAAGACGCCTTACGGATGTAGCGAAGCGTAGCGGTAACAGCCAGTTGGCGGTTACGGCGAATACTGTCTTCTTCCTTATCATCGGGTGTAAAAAGAAAATGGAAGGTATAACGGTTGGCTACATGGTGCACACAGATACTGCTAAGTAGGCGGTGCACATCAACGGTATTCAAGCCTTCAATGAAGATGCCTTGTTGTTGACCGCGCGTCAGGATGTCATCCAGCAGATCGAGTGTACTTTTGTTGAGTGCTTTGATGCGCTCTGACTGCACAATATAACGGCCACGTAACAAGTTCTCAGTACACACCAGGCGCATAAAGTCTGGATGCGAAGCATGATAATCGAAGCTGGCTTCTACCAGTTTGATCATCGCCTCCTCCGGCTCCATCTTCGCCAAATTTAGCCCGGTCTCGTGCTCACGGATCGCCTGATAGACCTGCTCCAATACCTCGATATAAAGCTTCTCTTTATTGACGAAGTGATACACCACCATACGTTTGGTGGTTTGGGCGTGTTCGGCAATCTGCTCAAGACGTGCGCCCTGCATGCCGAATTCAGCAAAGGTTTTGAGGGCACCGGCAAGGATGCGTTTCTTTAGCCCTTCAGGGTCATTTTTACGTTTAGTTGGAGTGTCAGACATATCGCTCAATAACAGATCAATCAAAATCGCATGGTATCACAGCCACAGCATTGCTTGTGGCGATGAGAGCGGCGGAAATCTTTTATTCATTTTCGGTATAGTTATTCTGAAAATAGCATTATTGAGGAATAAGCAACTGCGTATACTGCGGCTATCTGTTCATCACGACAGTGTACTTTGACCCTCGTAATGATTACTTATGGAAAATACTGAATGCACACACGACTGGCATCCGCCAAAAATAAATTTTTAATGACGGCTGGCGCCTTGCTGCTGGCCAGTTCCGCCTTGGCTCCCCTGTCTGTGGCGCATGCTGCGGACAAAACCTCGATTAAAGTCGGCATCATGAGCGGTGAGGATGAAGATGTCTGGCGAGAAGTGATTAAGCAGGCGGCTTCCAAAGGCTTGACGGTGAAAACGGTGGTATTCAATGACTACAACCAGCCGAATGAAGCACTGCAAAATGGTGAAGTCGACGCGAATGCTTTCCAGCATCAGCCGTTCCTTAATAACCAAATCAAGGTCAATCATTACGATATCGTGCGCGTGGGCGATACTGCAGTCTGGCCGATTGGCCTTTACTCAAAGAAAGTGAAGACGGCTGCTGAGCTGAAAGACGGTGCCGTCATTGGCGTGCCGAACGATCCTTCCAACGAAGCGCGTGGCTTAGTGCTGCTGGAACAGCAAGGCCTGATAAAACTGAAACCAGGCGTCGGCATTGCCGCTACAACCGCGGATATCACCGCGAATCCACATCATCTGCAAATCAAAGAACTCGATTCCGGCATTATTGGCCGTTCAGTGCCCGATCTTGATGCTGCCGTGGTGAATACCGATTGGGCATTAAAGAGTGGTCTGACGGCGGCCGACCGTATTGCACAGGAGCCAGTGAAGGATAACCCTTACAACAACTTTATCGCCGTGAAGAAAGAGAACCTGTCCGCACCTTGGGTGAAAACCCTGGTGGCCTCCTATCAGAATGACGCTGTGAAGACGGTGTTTGATAAGGTCTACAAAGGCACGGGCGAAACGGCCTGGTAAGGAATTAAGATGACGATATTCTCAGGAGCTGAAACGTCCTTCAGTGCTGTAGCGCGTGGTGTGGTGGAAAATGCGCAGGATCGTGAACGCCTCACACGGGATAATGGCAGCGTGGTGCGGTTGCAGGGTGTTTCGCGTCGTTTTGGTCAAACGCAGGCGCTACGCGATATTTCGCTCACGGTTAAAAAGGGCGAGATCCTTGGCCTGATTGGTCGCAGCGGCGCGGGAAAATCTACCCTTATCCGCTGTCTCAATGGGCTAGAGCAACCTGATGAAGGCGTCATTGAAATCGAAGGCCGGAATATTACCGGCCTGTCGGAAAAACAGCTGCAAACCGTGCGAAGCCGTGTGGGCATGGTCTTCCAGCACTTCAATCTGCTGTCGGCGAAAACGGTGGCGCAAAACGTGGCGCTGCCACTGAAAATTGCCGGCCTGGATAAAGTACAGCGTCAGCAGAGAGTAACCGAACTGCTCGAACTGGTAGGGCTGAGCGATAAAGCACATCACTACCCGGCGGCACTCTCCGGCGGACAAAAACAACGTGTCGGCATTGCCCGTGCGTTGGCGGCAAATCCGGCTCTACTGCTGTGTGATGAGGCGACTTCTGCCCTCGATCCTGAAACCACCCGATCTATTCTGGCGCTGCTGACGTCGTTGAATAAGAGACTCGGCATTACGATCCTGCTGATCACCCATGAGATGGAAGTGATCAAATCGGTGGCACATCGTGTGGCGGTGATTAATGCCGGCGAGATCATCGAGCAAGGTCCCGTGTGGCAGGTGTTTGCCCATCCACAGTCGGACCTGACGCGCACTTTACTGCGTGGGCTGCTGCCACAGCTTCCGGACGCCATTGCAGCACGCATCGGTGAGCACAAGCAGGGAGAGGCCATCTACAGCGTGCATTATGCTGGCGAGGATGCCCAAGGCGACTTGCTCACCCGTTTTGCTGCTGCGTTGCCGGGAAAATTTCGTCTGTTACAAGGCGGCATCGACCATATTCAGCACTATGCGATAGTGCGCTTTTTTATCGCGCTTCCGGCCGCTAACGCTGCCGATGAGCAACAGATTCTCAGCTGGCTGCGCGCGCAGCAGGCGCAAGTGGAGTTAGTGGGTTATGTCCCCAGTAATGATTGATTTACTGCTCAATGCGTTGGGTGAGACCGTTTTGATGACCCTTATCAGCGGGCTGATTTCGCTGGTGGCTGGGTTGCCGCTAGGGTTAATTCTGGTGATGACCAGCGCGGGGGGCATCGCTGAGCATCGTGGTGTAAATCGTGTCCTGGGGCTGGTGATTAATGGTTTCCGTTCGCTACCTTTCATTATTTTGCTGGTCGCGCTGATTCCTTTAACGCGTTTTCTGGTGGGGACTTCTTTGGGTACTTGGGCAGCCATTGTGCCGTTGTCGATTACCGCCACGCCTTATTTCGCCCGAGTGGCCGAAGTCTCACTGCGCGATGTGGATCGCGGTTTGATCGATGCCGTTCGCGCCATGGGGGCCAGTAAGCTGCGCATCGTGTGGGATGTCCTGATTCCTGAGGCGCTGCCCGGCATTCTCTCTGGTTTTGTGGTGACGCTGGTCGCGCTGATTGGTGCCTCGGCGATGGCCGGTGCGATTGGTGCGGGTGGGCTTGGCGATTTGGCCATCCGCTACGGGTATCAGCGTTTTGAAACCTCGGTAATGATTGCGGTGATCGCCGTGTTGATCGTGCTGGTGTGTGGCATTCAGTGGCTGGGTGACCGGTTAGTGCAGCGCATCGATAAGCGACACTAGACTTCGTGCGGTGTTACCGATTTAGGGGCGCGGCATATCTTAGCTGACGTCTTGCACATCAAGCATTTGTGGGGTGCGGCCTTCAGGCCGCCCAATACAGGCTCGCCCCTGCAAAAAAAACCGTAGCGGCGAGATTTATTGCGCGTTTTTGCCGTCAATCAGTTGTGCATTTTCCCGCAAACCTTATCACTATTTCGTTTTAAACATCAGCAGCTAACGCGCATACAGTGATGGCAATGTATTGCCATGATTCAGGAGAATCCGTTATGTCGCTGAACGCCCTTCAGCTCACGCTTGAAAACCATCTTGAACAGCACAGTGCCCACTACATCGCTGTGGCCAAATCGATCTTTGCGAAGCCGGAAACTGGCAACAATGAATATTTTGCCAGCGAACAACTGACCCAGTTGCTCAGTGCGCAGGGGTTTGATGTTACGCGCAATGTTGCCGGCCATGAAACGGCATTTTACGCGGTGAAAACCAGCGGCAAACCGGGGCCGACTATCGCTTTTCTTGCAGAATATGATGCATTAATCGGCATAGGTCATGCCTGTGGTCACAACCTGATTGGCACCACCAGTGTTGCCGCGGCAATCAGCTTGTCACAGGTACTGGACCAAACCGGTGGCCGGGTTGTTGTGTTGGGTACACCCGCAGAAGAGGGGGGGTTAGCCGGTCCCGGTGGACCAAAAGGCAACGTTAAAAAACGCTTTGTGGAAGCCGGGCTTCTCGACGAGGTCGATGTAGCACTGATGGTTCATCCCTCTGGGAAAACGCGTCTCACCGAATCGACGCTGGCGAACAATCATCTTTATTTCCATTTCTATGGCAAACCTTCGCATGCGGCCAGCGCGCCACATGAAGGGATTAATGCCCTGGATGCGCTAGTGCTGCTCTATAACGGCATCAGCGTCCTACGCCAGCAGTTGCCCGATGGGGTGCGGGTGCACGGCATTATTACGGATGGCGGTCAGGCACCTAATGTGATCCCAGAATACGCCTCGGCGCATTACTACATCCGCGCCAATAGCCGCGAGGTGGTGGAATCGTTGGAACCCCGTCTGCGGGCCATTGCAGAAGGTGAAGCGCTGGCGACCGGGGCACGCGTGGAAATTGACCATCAAATCGGTCCGCGTGATTTCAAACTCAATCCGGCGCTGGATGCGCTGCTGCTGGAGGAATTTTGTGCGGCGGGTGAACAGGTCGATGTGTCACCCCAAAAAAATAAAGTCTCAACGGATGCGGGAGACATCAGTCATGCGGTGCCAACTGCCCATCCGTGGCTGAAAATCGGTCCCGACGACCTGATTTTTCACACGGTTCCCTTCCGCGAAGCGGCCAACTCCGAGCGAGGTTATCAGGCGTTATTGATCGGCGCTCGCGTACTGGCACGCACTGGGCTTCGTCTGTTAACCGACGCCGAAGCCCTTCACACCGTTAAAGCAGATTTTTCGCGCCAAGCCTAAAGGAGATCGCTGTGTCGCAAACCTATCGTAGAAAACTTAAAACATTAGTGGGTGCCAGTAGTGTGATTTCAGCGGGCAATGACAGCCAGCCTGGCGTAGGCATCGCGCGTGCTATTGAACTGGCGAAGATCGCCGAGCGTGAAAAAATAACGGGGTTATTTACTGCCGATC
>Ga0157363_1006836_pt1 | contig 10772 bp, 8 predicted proteins | sample AttsexASBM1_FD_111477 | JGI IMG/M metagenome (GOLD analysis project Ga0157363, IMG submission 111477) | Fungus gardens microbial communities from leaf cutter ant in Ribeirão Preto, State of São Paulo, Brazil - Atta sexdens ASBM1 | ecosystem: Host-associated > Fungi > Mycelium > Unclassified ...
CACACACACACACACACACACACACACACACACACACACACACACACACACACACACACACACACACACACACACACACACAAAATCTTATTATCACACAATGATATCGCATAATTGTACAATAATAAAAATCATTGGTTTGTAAATATTTATAAAACTTTTGTCAAAACATATGTTTTGACTTCAATCAAATTACTCATGATACAATAAACAAGAAATGTAATTAGATTAGATATTGTCCGCAGTTATGGTACACTGATTAATTTAAAAAAATAGTTCTATTATTTTCAAGGCATTATTGAAATTACGAAAACAATCTCGTAGCGCCATTGAAAACTTTTTTGTATGAGTCTTTATATTAGAATGAGACAGATAAAGATATAAAAAAAGAAAAAATATAAGTCTTAAACGCAATCATAGAACTAGTTCTCACATGTGAAACACGGCTGCACTTAAACAATAACATCTCAGCGTTCTTTCACTTCTTCAAGAAGAAAAAGTGCCATGCTGTAATCAATTTTCTTGTTCTTGCGCACTGTTAGTTTCACCTCCATTCTGATTGTGATTTACACCGTCCACATGTCCATTTGGTTTTCGACAAACAAAATACACGCTATTATATTCGCACTGTAACATACTATTAATATTCTGGGCATAACGCGTTTTCACTTTTGTCTCTTCTTTCTGAAAAAAAAAAAGACTATATGTCCGTGAACGTTTCAGGAATAACGTACGTAAAAATAAAGTTTATTACCTCCAATTGAAAGCCAAAACCTAAAATAACATCACGGATAGCATCATAACTTGGCTCGATCGAGTCTTCGTTTGGTAAATCGCTGAAATGATAGAGCAACGGTCCGAGATTTATCCAGACGCCACCTGGCTTCAGGATCTTATAAATTGTCTCGATAAATTGTACAACGTTATTGGCACAGTCTATAAAGAAACATGTCGCGATACAATCCCAATGGTTGCTCTCCGTATAAACCTGAAATAAATCATGTTGACTGAACAGATAATATTATGATTACTTAGTTAACGCAAAAAGTATTTGTAAAGGAGACTTTAAAATTTTATTTTTAGAAAATAACTAGTGATTTACTAACAAAGAATAAAATAAATTGTATATTTTTATTTTAAATTGTAAATTTTAAAATTATTTTATCTGTAAAAAGATGTAATAATTAAAATATATTATCTTAATAATAAGCGAAAATGAAAACTTGTAGTATTGCACACACAAAAAGTATTCGTACTCTTTTATTTATACTAGAACAGAATAAGTATAAATAAGTAATTAATATTTACTTTCTAAAAGGTTTTTAAAAGATATTTTCTCTGTATAAATATTTTGTATTCATTGTGCATGTTATATATTCTTGTTTTAAAAATTACCTCTAAAAAATCACCCGCGGTCATAGAGAATTGCGCATTTCCTGGAAGATCGCTCGGGCTTACGTCGGGGAAAGAAACCGCTTGCGTCTGGTGCTCAGGTTTCAAATTATTCATATATTGATGTACCCATGGATGTACTTGATACAAGTTTATATCTCTACATCTATTACAAAAGAAAAAATTGTGACAAAAGATGCGAAAATGATTATTTGCCTTATTGTTACTTACTTGTTTAATACAAAGTTTGATGCAAACAGCATAAATAGGGAAAATTCATTTCCTTGGCAGGTATATCCACGCTTCGCAATTTCAAAAGCAAGACGGCCTAATCCTGCACCAGGTACTAAAATATGCACGTCCGATGGTTTACTGGAAATTCAACTATCATTTGATATTTCTTTCAATCATGTCTCGGTGTGGCTTACAAAAGAAACTTTTGAAATATTTTCAACTGTAATTTCATCAAAGGTTCATCCTGTATGTTAATTTAGTGTATCTTTTGATGAAAAGGCAGCTTAAAGTCTTATAAGCTTTAATAGATTTTGCAAGTTTCTCTTGATTTTGCTTTTTTGTGTTTCCTATATTACAATAATTGCTTGTATAATAATTATGAATTATCATACCAATTCTCCAATGGAAATTGATATAATATTTCGTCTACAATTAGCTGATAACACGCTTTTCGTTCCTCAGCACCTTCTACACTCCAGTCCCGTACCAATTGCTTAATGGTAGCTTGTACTTTCTCTTGATCCGACATTACAGGCCTTAGATTTAGCGTCTGTAATGAAATCTATTTTACATAATAGAACAATATCACAGAGATAGCATAGTTTGAGCAGAGTTGGATAAGTTAATTTTTTTTTTTAAATTAAGTCTAGTTAAAGTTAATAGCTTTGAAAATTTAATTTTCAATATGAACTTGTATTTAAATAGTCCATATTGAAATTAATTGAAGTAGAAGTTACATTAATAAAGAAAGTAATTGAAAAATTAACAGTTAAATTTGGTCTGAATGAACATTAAAGAAAAAATTTGATCATTTTTTTCATAATTTTTTATATTTTTCCTTTCTCATAATCTTACTTATCCATTACAGAATCACTGGTTATTTTTGTCTACAACTAATGATTAAACAATAAAAGATATAAAATTTCTAAATTATATACTATTATTCTCTCACATTAGGTCTAAAGGTTGACTTCTAAAAAATCAAAAAGTTAATAGTTACCGATAAAATTAATCTTTTTAATTTAACTTTTAACTTTTTAACTTAGCACTATTCCCACCCTATGTTGAAATAATTAAAATTAAATTTAACCAAAGTATATTCCATGTAGCATACATCTTTAAGGAATATCTAGAGAATGTCCTATGTCCTAAGGACATTTCCCAGATAAAATATGTTGCATGGATATAATAAAAATATCAAAATATATTTCAAAACATATTAAAATTATATTGTATAAAAAAACTTTACTAAACTAATTAAATTCTATCTATGTGCGATAAATAAAACGTTAATATTTCTTACATTGTCAACTTGAGCAGTAGTTGGACATACATTTTCAAATATATGGGCTACATCTTTTATTATGAGTTTTATGATCTGATCATTGTTCTCGATACACCGTTTGACCTCTTGTAAATGTTCCTTATACTTTGACAAAAGCTTCTGATGATGTTGCGGTAGACTAAGAAAATAAGATTCTGTTTTTCTCACTCTTAGCAAGGAGTGTGTCCTGCACAAAAAACAGAAATTAAACAAACAGAAGAATTCCTGCATGCATCGAGCATCGAGTCGCCAACATTATTTACATATTATGATAAAAAAAATATCACGAGAATGACCTCTGAATAGTAATCGCTTACAAATCGAATCTTCGCAATGAACGATAATTAATGCAATGTCTTTCCAGTGACTCTTGAGCAATAATAAAAAGGAAAACTGGAATTCAAGACTATAGTTGTTGTCATACCGGTTCTCGCCATCGACACCGGCATGAAGGAATAAGAAGGAACGAAATTTGAGAGAAAATGGGAAGAAAAGTGAGCGACTCAAGACTGGACCCGCGGCACTCACTTGTAATATCTAAACGCAGAGACGATTCTCTGAAAGTGCTTTCGCTCCTCTTCATCCTCGTAACTATTGTGCATTCTTCTCGGATGCGAACTCGCAGTCGTGTCCATCGCTTCCATCTTTAATATACTTTCCGCGGGCCGCGGGGGTCTTATTTTATAACGAATACTACCTCTCGCTCCGCGTGCCGGAGAGCGTTTGGGTTAGAGTTGGAGAATTTACAGTTCTTTCGTACGGCGCCGACGGTAGCCGCTCCCCGTCCGCACCTTCTGTACCCGAAGCAACGAGAGAGGTGTATGTATACACGAGCGCTAGTAAGGAAGGGAGACGTAATGCAGAAGGTGCAGCTGATGGAGATAATATCATCGATATTCCCTTTTGCGTATTTTTCGCGGTTATAATGAAATAAACGTTAATCAAAGGAGAGAAAGATTATGGGGGATATGGAACGCTTGTCTAAAATGAACGGATCTTGGGAGAACACGATAGATTCTCGTTGTTTTGTTAACTTTAAACTCTTCAATTTCAAACTATCATAAGTTTCCCCTACTCTAAGCCAACTCAGCTGGTTTAGAGTCCAATATTTATAAGAGAAGCGCTGATGTTAAATGTCCTGATTGATCATTGCAATCACGTGATTAGCAGCCAATCATGAATTTATTTCTTATATATTCTGTATATTTAAAATGGTTGCTGAGTGGATAATTGATGAATTTCACAGACCTAGTATTTCTAGACTTCGCATTCGAGGAGTAGGGATAATACTCATTTTAAACTACGTTTCAAAACTTCCCCTTCGAAGAAAATTTTACTCAAAATATATAGTACATGTAACGTATACTATAGCATATAGAGTAAAATCTTCGGAAAGGTTTTGGAACGTAGCCTTAGAAAAAGTATGTTCATTGACAAAAGTTTGAGTTCATCGACATATAGGCCTAGTTTACATAGTGCACTTGATACGAATACTAACTAACTTTCTATTGAATGATCTTAATTTCGACATAATGATATAAAGAGAGTTCCGTGTCCAAACATTTACTTTAAGCCGGAAGGCTTGGCTTGGTTCCCCGATTTCAAACTAACCTATGGTGTGATACGAAATTAGCGATTCCGCGTATGAAAGAGGATCGTAGCCGACGTAGAATTTGTCCAAGTTACTGATTGGTTAAAGGCGAGCGCTAGATATTCCAATTATAGTGGATTCCAAATCATTCCACAGTTGCTCTCCCTAGATAAGTGACGAATCTTTCTAATACTTCGGGACACTTGCGACGGGTGCTGAATGACAGTTAATACAGAACATGCACTATAGGATTCGAAACATTCAAGAAGCCCCAAATAAATATAATGGCCTCTTGATAATTTCTCTTTTCGTTTTCCGATGCGGAAATATAACATTCAGGATATTTGGTGATATCGCTTTCCCTATATTGAAAAAATACCGAAGACGCAACATGCACTAAGGCATTATAAACGTGAGTATTCGCCATTTTTATTCCTTTCTCCACTCCTTGCTCTGTTCCACCCCGCTGAGCTGAGAAGATTATGGTCTTATAGATTATATTTCTAAGCTGTTGGAAACCTTGTAGCTTCGTATTTATGTATTTCCACACTTCGAAATTTTACCATAAGAGAAAAAAGGATATAAAAAAACTGAAATATTATATATTAACGAGGCAAAAAAATTTATAAAATGTTGCATTGCGGTAAACTGTATCAATAGATTAGAAAAAGGTATTCGATATTTAAATTTCCTGCAGATAATATTCGTTGACAACTTGCTATAAAATAAATACATGACTTGTGAATAAACATCACTACACTTCCTCGCAGATGAGAAATTTCAATCCTTTTCTTCCAATTGACATACATATTTGGCACCTTATCTAAAAATAACCTGAACACTCTTCAGATTCTAATGCACTAATATTACGATAGATATTCAACTGATTTTGAAAGCAAAAATGGAATGAAAGGAGCTACAAAATTTCAAGCAGCAAATCATAACCTGCAATAATCATAACCTATCACAACTCAGTGATGGAATGGGGAAAGAGCAAGGAGTGGAAAAAGGAATAAAAACGCGAATATCTACATTTCTAGTGCTCTACATACACTACGTTACCAATCGCCTACGTAAATTAATCGCCAAGATTCGAGTGTCGATGGATGCATGCAAATGCGAATACGTAGGACACATGTTAAAGGCAATTCATTGGCGGCAACTGTCGGAATGTGGAAAGAAGCTTTTTTACCTTGAAATGCCCGGTCAAATGTTCTCTAGTATTCCCGAATGTTTCTCAGAAAGAAATGATACTAAGAAGTTTATTCGCGTCGCATGCTCCAATATGCTCCTATCATAACTCTTTCTCACTCTAATGCCCTCATTAGAGTGAATAGGAACTATGGCAGGAGCATGTTGGAGCATGCAACGCGAACAAACCTATAGTCTTTACTACTCCTTAGGCGAATTTAGCTGCTGATTCGGATCGTACCAATAGATCGCACGCGCGATCGCTTTTGTTAATATTTGATAGCGATTATATTGTTAGTGTAGGATGAATTAGCTAAGAGAATGGAGATGCTATGAAATGCATACTCGAATGAGATTAATGGTATATTTAATAATAATCCCTATACTAGTTAATGCTTTAATAACTAATTTTATATGAGGACAGATTTAATTCCAAGTTAAAGTTATAATTTATAAGTTAGAACTTATGATTTAGAAATTGAATTAGTTTTTTTTTTTAGTATTACGTTCGCACGCGTTTAAAGTCTAGAGCGGACGGAGATTGATCAGACAATGGAAGGAGCCGGTATTTTGCGCGTGGCCGCTCTGGAGTGCGTTCCGTTTCTTGCATGAAATGCATGAGTATTTAGTGCATGATATGGAGTGCAGGATATGTTCTGTTTTTTCAATACACTCCATGTTTTAGTAACGGATTCACAAGTTTTAGTAACGAATTCATGCAGTGAACGATAATTTAAAATTGACTGAATTACAAATGCATTCAATAATTATTGTTACATTTTCTTACATTTTTTACAGATTATTCTTACATATGTTCAGACACTTATAATCAAATCCGAAATCGATTCACTGAGAAGCAACTTGAAGTTATAAAAGTTTAAAATATAGGTAAGGATTTTAAGGTTAGATTTGAGATATTGTCACTGTCAAAAATTTTTCATTTTTTTCAGAAATAATTAGCAATAGAAATTCAAAAATACATTTCTGCATTTTAGTTATGAGTAAATGATAAGATTCTGCATACAATCTTTATTATTCAAATCATGAAAATAGCACATATTTTATCAAAATCAAATCTTAGGAACTTTTTGCTACAATTATATATATCATAGTTATTAAAATCCGTTATTTTTACTTTACCTATTTTATAAGGATATGACTAATGTAACCTCTACCATAATCTACTATTTTATATTCAGGAATTTAAAACGATATGAAAAATAGCAATAATATAACAATATATTAATTTTTCAGTATCATATAAATCAGAGACTAAAAACTGATATTCTATAGCGGTATACGCAAAACCGAGATCCAAATATCAGTATTGGTCATTAAATATCGATTCAACCGAAATTTTTATAATAGTTTACGCATAATTTTTCAGTAATATCATATAATATCGTATATATATTATATAATATACATATATATGAAATATTAAATTAAAAAAATTTTTGGGTACCCTATTTACGTATCTTTAATCTTTATATGATTTTGAGTACACTCGCCCCAGCCGAATTATGATTTCAGTTTCGCGCTAAAATATGTTGAATGCATAAGCTGCATGAACTATCTTAGCTCGAGAGATGAGACACTTCATGCGGTCTCATGCATCGGAAGAGGCGGGATCATGCAATTGGCGGTAGGTTGAATCATGCATGCAGCGAGTGTGCATGAAGAGAAACAGAACTTCTATGCTTCTATGTACATCATGCAAGAAACGTATCTCTGGACGATGCCAGAGATCCCAAAAAGAGAGACTCGTTATGTGACTATGGGTGTGATTGGCTGTGGTCTGGATCGCATATCTATGCTCTATGAACACGTATTATAACCTGACAGAATATGTTATGTATGTTGAAGCAGCTTGTGTTGTCTATTGTTCTGACTATTTTTGGTAAGTTAATTTATCAGATCTATGTAAAATTGTGAGAAAAAGCAATGTATATATTGTCACGAATAAGCTTTAAATTAATAAACGCTTCATAGTTAAAAATAAAATACGGAAGTTAGATACCTGTTTCATTAATAATGTGATTCTCTTGTAGATTTGGATTTTTATATATTTTGGAGATACCACATACATGTTGTGCAGTGAGATGTTTCAATAAATCCAGTGATGGATATACATTAGTCAGATTTCCCAAGGAAAATCAATATCGGAAAGCATGGGTAGATGCTCTTTTTGGAAAGAATATATAAGATCCTTGGATAATCTGAGATTGTGTGAAGTAAATGTTCATCCTAAGAATGCTATCCGACGTTTCATCATTCTGATTCCGTGTACATAGGATGACATCTTCAGTCTAGCCAATTCTCAGAAAATGGATCCATTTCGAGTTAAGTTTCGATTCTCGATATTCACTTGTAAACTTAAGATTTGTTCATGTTGCATGCTTTAAAATGTTCCTATCATAGTATTTACTTACTCTAACGCGCTCGTTGAAGTGAGCAGGAGCAATAGCAGGAGCTGGAGCATGCGACGCGAACAAATCTTTAGTACTTCTGTGCGTAATAAGTGCGCCGTAGGAAAAATCTCAGTCAGAAATAGTTTCTCGAAAAGAAACGTTGTTTCGATGTCGTTATATTGGAAAAGTTGTCGATTCGAAACTTGCATCGAAATTTTAACATTTTCGACTGATAAAAAAAAATTATGTATGTAGAGAGTGCAATGAGGGTTTGATACATTTTTAATATTTTTGGTATAAATATTTGATATAAATTTGAAGCGAGATTGGCGCGCAAAAAAGTACTGTTCCATCAAGACAACGCACCATCCCACAAGTCGACCGTTGCAATGACAAAACTACGAATTGGGTTATGAATTGATTCCTCATCCACCCTATTCTCCGGATTTGGCTCCGTGTGACTTCTTTCTGTTTTCAAACTTAAAAACTTGGCTCGGTGGGAAGAAATTCTCGTCAAATAAGGAAGTCATTATCGCCGTCAATGAGTATTTTGCAGACTTTGAGACAACCTACTTCAAATGACTACTAAATGTAAACTATGCGTCCTTTCTGGCTGAAATTTGACCTGAAAGGATTTGAAGAGTGGATCTTTCGAGATGTCACGTCATCAAATGGATTGTAGCGCCATTTCATGGAAATTTATTCAACTTATCAAACCCCACGTATATAGATATAGTTCCTATATATAAGAGGGATGACCAAGAAAAGGCAACAAATTATAAAGAGATATCATTGTTATGCACAGCGTACAAATTGTATGCAGAGATGCTGAAAAATAGACTAGAGAAAGAGGTAGAGGAGAAAAGAATGATCCTAGAAACTTAAACAGGTTTCAGAAGAGGAAAGTCGATGATCGATAATATGTTCATGATAATGCACATCATACAAAGGATACAAGAAAGGAGAAGATGGGAAAGTTTTCATGATGTTTGCGGATCTGAAAATTGCCTTTGACAAGGTGGACAGAGGCAAATTATGGGATTGCTTGAGGGAGAAAGGAATAAGAGAGAGCTTAGTTAGAAAAATTGAGAAGACTTACGAAGGAATAGAGGTAACGGTTAGAACGAAGCCAGGAGATACTGAAAGTTTTGTAATGAAAAGAGGCGTAAGGCAGGGATGTGTGATGAGTCTTTTTCAATTTGTACATTGCAGACTTAGACGAAAAATTTAGAGGCAGAGGTATAGATAAACAAAGGATTTGGAATCTTGCGTATGCGGATGATATAATTCTATTGGCAAAAAATAGGAAAGCCCTGCAGGATGTGATAGGAAGTTTTAGGAGAGGAAAAGAAATTAGAGCTATGTACAGAAAAAACTAAGATATTGGTATGTAATAAGAGAGAAAGAGAGAAAATGGAAATATCGAAATGGGGTAAAAAGGAGATAAAAGAGGTGCAGGAATTTAAGTATAAGCTTTACTTTGAATAGATGAGGCAACTGTAAAGATCACATTAAGAAATTAAGTAGAAGATGGCGACAAGAAAAATATGGGGTTTAGGTGAAAGGATATGCAGGAATGATTTCAGCAGAAGATGGATCTTATTTAAATATTTGGTACAAAATGTTATGGCTTATGAAATAGAAATATGGGGTTGGAAGGAGAAAGAGGAATTGAAAAAGGTTATGATAGATTATATAAGATGGATGTTTAGTTTGGACTGCACATTAAGGTATTTAATTATGAAGAAGCTTCTTATGGATATGGAAGCTCAAGGTAGAATGGGGAATAAGAACAAGGACATTTGAGCATATAAAATAAAATCAAGAAGGGTAGGAAATTTGACAAACGCAAGTTGGGAAGAAAAGAAGAAGAATGATTGAGGGGATGTATAGGAAAGGAGGAGGTATTACAATAGGAACAGATAGGATATAGAAGCAAAGGAAGTGATATATGGGGAGGAAGGTTTTGAGGATCAATTAATAAATACAGAAAGAGAGGTGGTAAAGACAGTGGGAGGACGATAAAATCCAAAAGGCAAGATATAACGAGAGATATAAGGAAATAGAGACAAATGGTAGGGTCTTAGAGTATTTGAGGAAACTTAGGGGAAAGGAAAAGATGAGAAGAGATAAGAGCCTTGTTCAAATTAAGGTGTGGGAACTTAAAAGAAAATAATAAATATTGGGTAAAAGAGTATAGGAAAAAATACAGGGTGCGTCAGGTATGAGGACACTCACATATGTGCTTATCACTTTGCAGCAATATATTTTTCTTTCTTTTTTCCTTTCAAATCATAAATGGAGGACAATAAGCTAACTCATGAAATGAAAAGACACGCTGTTATCGTCGCTATACACGCGAATCACAGTGATTTTGAAATCTCCATATTTTTGAATTTTGCCCGATCGTTTGTTCACAAAGTTCGTCGAGAGTTAGAAATATCTGATAACAATGTGGAAAGTGTTGCCAAGCGCAAAAAACATAAAGCACGTTCAGACACAGTTAGAACATCACAGTTTGTGCAGCAAGTCCAGGACATTATTGATGAAGACCTTTCAAAATCCATAAGGGCCATATCGAGAGATCTTCAGATTTCTGAGTGCACAATCCGTCGCATTGTCCACGAAG
>Ga0157363_1006837_pt1 | contig 10771 bp, 6 predicted proteins | sample AttsexASBM1_FD_111477 | JGI IMG/M metagenome (GOLD analysis project Ga0157363, IMG submission 111477) | Fungus gardens microbial communities from leaf cutter ant in Ribeirão Preto, State of São Paulo, Brazil - Atta sexdens ASBM1 | ecosystem: Host-associated > Fungi > Mycelium > Unclassified ...
AATATAATGATTCAATATATAATATAATGTTTTTAATGTAGGTAAATTGTAAACAGTCAATGTAAAGCATGTGTCCAAGTTGCAATGTTCAAAAAATTATACTTTTATAAGTACACAATTGTATTACAACAAATGTTGAAAACTTTCAAATCGATTGTTAATGTAAAGTTGAATAATATACATGATATTTCAAGAGACAAAGAGAGAAAGAAGAATTATATGTATATATAAATTTGTGTGTATATTTTCATTAAAAATATAGTACTAAGTTGAACAAAATAATTTTATAAAGGAGTGTACAATTTTCACTTTTTCACAACTATACGGAGATTTTATTTTTATATTTTCTTATATATTCTTCTTCATAGAATCCGAAAATTATCATAATATTGACGCTGTATTTAAGGAAAATTGACATAATTAAAATAAAAAAATAAAATTTTTATTCATATTATTATGAAATCGCTATCGGTTATAATTTTATCATTGAAAAAATAATTCAGAGTTGTCAATCCAAAAAAAAAAGAATTTTATATATATATTTCTACTATAGCTTTTATAATATACAACTCTTTCCATACTATTAAAGACATATTTGTACCTGGTATTTTTAGACAAGTGTCATTTAAAGTAATTATTAAAATAGAAAAAACTAGATTATATTTTTCTTATTTAATTGGAAAAATATATTAACGCTCATGTTTTAAATCTTCAATGACAGATGTGTATAAATTTTCATCGCCAAATTGCATCAAAATATCGGATTATTATTCAATTGCAAAATTCGGCTTAAAATTATACAAAAATGAAATTCACGAGACAATAACTGATTTCGAAGATAGCAGTGACGGTGATAACAGACTACATGAATTTTAATCGACATTTTATCTGATACACGAGCGAAACTGGAGTGCTGCTGGATCGTGATCAAGTGGACTGCCATGGTAAGGACAATACATGTCAACCGCCAAGCGACAATACATTATCAAACTCATTGAGATGTATTGCTCTTTTGTTTTCTACTACACCTGCCGTATACGTGATGATCGAGAGATGTGCTATATAAAAATGTGTAAAAATCTATTCAATATAACAAAAATATAAAATTTGTAATTAAGAGTTATTATTCTTAATAATTTTAATAATGTCTATTACAGCAAAAATGGTATTTGCAAGATGTATTTATTAATATATAGTTTCATATATAATTGTATATGTATAGATATATACATTTTAAATACGATGATAATTTTAGGAATTTTTTATTTAAAATTATCATATACAAATATGTAAATAGTTCACTATTTATAAATTATTATTAAGTATTAATTGTTATAAATTGAGAATATAATGACTTCTTGTGACTTGAAATTGTTAATTTATATTAAAGTTTTTATCACTTTGTGAAATATAATAACGAAAGTAACATAAGTAACAATTAATACGTAAAATTTGTTTTATACATATTCTTTCTCTCTCTCTCTCTCTCTCACACACACACACACACACACACACACACACACACACACACACACACACACACACACACACACACACACACACACACACGTGCGCGCGCGCGCGCGCGCGCGAACAATAATATTCAATTCCGACCAGTCAAACTTCATGCAATTCATGTTGAAAAAAAATTACAACTATAACTTCAATTAACCTTCAATAACAGTGATATTTTAAATTTGGAATAACTCAGCAAACGAGCATTTTAAAGATTTTATACTTTATGAATTTCTCCATTGGGCTACGACTTAATTTACCTCACGCACCGTCGTAAACTTGAATCTTTGATTATCAATTTTGAACCTTTTCGCTTTGTCATCTCCCATTTAAAGAATGACCATTGCCATTCAAATATTTTTTAAGTGGACATTTGGCTCATCATTTTACATTTTTAAACATATCATTTTTATCTTTATTATTTACCACGTCACGATCATTTGAAGATTGATGAATTTTTCCTAAATTTTTGTTGTACCGCTTCTTATGAGAGGGAGTGTGTGTATATAATATTACTGCATATTATTAATATTATTATTATAGATATACATATGTATGCATATATTAACATAGAATTGCGTGTATTATACATAGGTGTTTTAAATATTTATAATTACATACATTGAAAATAACAATATATACAATGTGTGTACATTATAAAAATGAGTGTTTAATAAAAGCTAAAAATTTTATACTAAAGATGAATAATAAAGAAATAGTCTCCGATTTTTAAAATTTGATACAATGTTTCTTTTTTTAGAATATAAACGATATCAGTTATAGATTTCGTAAGCGTTGCCGATTGCCTCCATATTAAATCTGTCTCAAGATTATCGTGCAACTTTAAGACCTCCATACACTCGATGCTCCGACATTTCGGCCCCTCTTCGAGAGATCACGTCAACCCCTATATAGTTATACGATTCAGGACTGCCAAGGGGTAAAATGGTACAGCATTTCCGATAGGATTTACTACCGCAGACATATTTCACGTTCAATCTGAAGACTTCGGTTATCGGCGGACACGCGCATTTTCTATATGTTTCATGTTTGTCTTCGTCCGCCATTCTGTCAACCATCGTTATTGAATTTCATATAAAATATCAACAATAATATATTAAAGAAAGAATATATTTGATTAATTTTCTAACAATATTTATTAACTCTAGAATTCATGCACAGAATGAGATAAATTAATTGATATAAAGAAATTACATAATTGCTTTTCAAAGAAACAATTGCACATTGCAAACTGTATGATTCAATATTTTTTAAAGATTTATTATAACATCGATTGATTTCATCTTACTGTGCTGTGCATAAAAATATTAACGTACAATTACATCAGTTTACAAACATATCTTTCTAATTACTTTATTAAAATATTTTTTATAAATTTTGTCTGACAACAAATAATATAGTCCTTAAATTTTTAGATGTCGTAAAAAAATTGTCACAAACCAAATTTTACCAGCGCAGTTTTCAAAATAATTGAGGTCTAATGTGTCAAAAATGTCTTTTTTATCCTTATCATTTTTGTGTGAAAAAATTTATTTTGAATTACTAATCAAAAATTATAAATGTATTATTCATTTTAATATAAAATGTATATTTTAAAAGACTATGCCCAGTTTTATAAAAAAATTTGGATTCCGGATGAACAACTTTGAGACTTTGAGACATGCCTACAATTTTAAAGCATCAAAGTTGTGAGGCATTGGATTAGGTTAAATAAAAAAATTTCTCGCTATAAGCTTCTTGTTATAAGCTGCTTCAAATAAGTTGCCATCGACATAGTGAATAGCGTCATACTAAATGTGCATTTGCAAAGTTTATCTTGCAAAAAAACAAGATACATCGACCCAAATTTTGCTGATATTTTCGTAAATGATAAACGTAGTACTACATAGCGATTAATGAAAAGCGCAACAAAATGCACTCGCAACAGATTTCACTCAATATCTAGGATTTTCACATTTAATCAGAGATCAATTATTTGAAAAATACATGAATATGTTCTGTAATATACTACTTTCTAAAGAAACATCTTTAAGTTAGAGCCTACTTCTTTTAATTTCTTTTACGCATTTAATTATTTATACTCAATCATAGTGTAATTTTTTGTACTCAGTTATAGCGCTTGTTAAAATTTTCTATCGTTAATCACTGATAACTATTCAACGTCTGCTATTATGATCATGTTGTATCAGAGATACATAATACAATACATAATCATAGAGAATTTTGAATAGCTGTAGCATTCGAAGGACTCATTTTACAAAGTTGTGCATATGGAACTTTTTAATTGATTAATATTTTTTTGATGCTCTACATCCTAGCTATCTCTCAATACTACTCAATCGAGATCTAAACTGAACATAGTCCTTTATTGGTCTCAATGGGATGCTCTAGTTGTAAAGGATCTTTTATCAGAAGGATAACTCTAAATTTAAAAACTAGCATCTTACAAATTGTTATTTCTCGAGAGAAGATAAAACAAATTTTTGAGGCAGCCCATGATTCATCTTTGTGTGGACATTACGGTATAAATAAAACTCCGAAAAAAATGAGAAAGTGATTTTATTGGAACATAAGGAGGTAAAAAAGTGGTGTAGATTATGTGTTCTTTTAATAAGAGTAAATCACAATGTTTTGCAAAAAAAAATGTTGGATCTCCTTTTAAAAGAATCCAAACGAATATTCTTGGATTTTTTTTTTAATTTCTTCAGAAAACAAGTATTTGTTGGTAGGTTGCTTCACGAAATTGCCGGGTTTATTCTTTTAAAAAATAAAAAAGCTAATATTGTAGCGGAGGCTTTCATTAATCAGCTTTGTAAGCACACATATCCCATAGAAGGTATACCATACAGATCGAGGGAAGAATTTCGAATCGCAATTATTTAAGGAAATAATTTTTTTAAGAATTGAGAAAACAAGGATTGAGAAAAACTACGACTTTACAGCCTCAATTTGATGGGCAGGTGGGGAGATCTAGCATCAGACTATTTTCAATTATTTGGCGAAATTTATTTCAAAGAATCAGAGAGATTGGAATCAGTGGATTCTGATGTTTCTATTATCATATTGTACTTCTAAACACGAAACTACCGGGGTATTCTAAATGTATTTAGGAAATGTATTTAGGATGAGAACTTCGTTTGTCTTTGGATTTATTATATAGATTTATTACATAGATAACCTTCTCTTGGTAGGAAAGAGAATTCTAGTTCTAATTATAATTTCAGACTTAAGAGAGAAACTAAGGAATAATCATAATCGAATTCGTTGGAACTGAAGGGATTAAATTAAATAATTAAAAAGCTAGATCCTTACATTTTGAGGAAAGTCAGAAAATTTGGTTGTTCAATCCTCGTAGCAAACTAGACAAAGCTCTGAAATTACAAAGTCATTGGGAAGGACCTTATAAGAGCGTGAAAAAGCTCAGTGATGTTATATTAGAAAATCCCCCAAATATAAAAGTAAAGTGGTGCATAGATTAATTAACTTTTTTTTGAATCAACAAAAATTGAATCAGGCTATAAAAAAATTATTGTTAGTCATTGTTTGGACAGACATTTTCTTAGAATTTAATTTTTCAATTTAGTAAGTTTTTTATACAATTTCTTTTTAATTTCTTAAATTAATTTAATTATTTTACATATATATATTCAGTTTCACTTGAGGACTTTCAATTTGACTTTTATATATTGATCACTACATTTGGATTCTACTTTTTTTTCTTGCTTCTGAACGACAAAACAACATTCCGGGATCTAAGCTGACTATTCACCGACTAAAGATTAATATTATTTATTTGTAATATTATTTTGTCTAATCTTTGATATGGTTTCGATAATTTTGTTCTATGTTCTTTTCAACATTTAATTATTTTCTAAATTTATTTTTAATATTTATTATGATAAAATATCTAAAGAAGATTAAGTTGAAACATCTCATACTTTTGATTGTGTTAAATTTCAATTTATCTCCTTAATAAATTAAAATGTACGATATTATATGTTGCCCATATTTGACTATCTTTTCAACTAGTTGTTAAATAAACACATTGGAAACATCAAATAAAATAATTTTTTCTTTGAAAATTCATCTCTCAAGAGATTAAATCATTAGATTGAATAAATAATTATCTATTCAATGTAATAATTCAATGCTAATTATATATGTAAAAAAATTATGCTATAATAAATATAAATTCATATATTATAGAAAAAAGACAGCACTTTAAAATAAAAGTAAATGAAATTAAAAAATATATTGATAAACAAATTTTTTGGTCCCAAAAAATGATAAATATGATTTAAAAAACTAATTTTAAAAACGCTAATTTTGATACATTTCAAATTTTTTCTGAAATTTAATGTATGATAGTTCAATTTGGCCGCCAAATTTGTTTTCAGCAACCAAAAGTCGGAAAACATTGTTCATTTAAGTTCCAAAAAATTTTTAATTGTGTTACTCAAAAGCAGAGACTCTAAGCTTTAAAATTCTTTCTGATAAACACCATTATATCATTTTTTACGAAGTTAGACTCTTTTAAATATCTATTTTTGGAGGACAGAATTTCTTAATTTTTTGGTCTACTTGGGGATATTTACTTGAAGATAACATTAATACGAAAATTAAAATGTTATTTAATAACATAGAAGAGTGTCGAGAAATTGCAAAGAGTAAACGAGAATTATTACAGTATATTAAAATTAATAACAACTTTTTATTTTTCGCATTCAATGAAAGATATATATTCATTTTCAATGAACTACGCTGTAATGTCGTCGTAGAACGCACATACAATTTAAGGTAAATACTATATTATACTATGTTTTCTAATGTTTTTGATCTAAGAGATGAAGAGTGCGAATAGAAAGAGAGAAAGAGAGAAATTGCGAATAGATAAAAAAAATTTTATATAGATAATAAAGACAATTAATAATATTTATAGATGTATAGATGTATAGATGTTTAGACAAAAAAGTATTAGCTTTAAACTGTAACATAATAATTAACATTTATATGTTATTAATATAAATTATAATTTTAAACAAAAAACAAAATCCGAGATTAGGCGGAATTATTCGTCCTTCGTACGACGACGGATAACTCCGAATATTAAGAAAAGATTTGTTTGAATTATATTATAGTTTACACTGATAATGTATAAATATTAATTACTTGTAGTTTAAACTAAATAAACGGAATACCATTAAAATGAAGACTTTAATAATTCATAAATCATTTTCGAGTTCATTTAACTTTTCGCTAAGTATTTGCAGTTTTCTCACTCTTTTCTATCTTGTTCTCAAGACATAATATAGTCTTCTCTATTTAACGCGAGACTTTGAAAACAAAATGTCTCAAAATTGCAATAGATTAAATAATAATTAAATATAAATAATAAAATAAATGCATAAAAATTAATATAGAAATATGAGAAAATGTTATATTGGCGATTAGAAGCGGAATAAAAACAGAAGGAACAAAAAAAAGATGCGATAGCGAAAAAGTGACTAAAAAAGAGAGATTGAATTGGTTGATAAATTAGACGATGATTGTCCGTTCTCTCAAGAAACAAGGAAAGTTGCTAATCAGGAGTTCGCACTTGCCCCTTCTCTTCGAAACGAAATTCTAGCAATGAATGGGATTTTGCTCTCTCTTGCTGTAATATCCTCTCTTTCTCACGTTCTAGATCTCTTTTACTCGGTGAAGACCCGTGAAAGTCTGAAATGGCGCTAACTCGAGTCCACTAACGGGCAATCAGATCTCTGTTGGGACAACAAACTGTTCCATCGCCCCCAGCAAGCGGATGCCGACGCTCTTGTATGGCTTATTTATCGATGAAGTTTCCGAGGGTTAAACAGCAGTAAATCCTTCTTCCCTTACTACCCGCCTCTACTACGTCCCATGAGACAAGGACACTGTGACTTAATTGCCAAAGCTGGATTCCATACTCTATCGATTGAGTAACGATGATTTGTGAAGTTTCCGACCTAGAGATGAAGATGGATTGAATAACGAACTTACTCGGTGAATTTTGTATGTATTCCACAATGAAGAAGATGCACATACCGATTATCACAAATGCCTTAATACATGTAGTGGCACATGTAGGATCGAGACATACGCGTTATATTTGTAAATCATAACTATTCGTTATTTGCAAAGATATATATTTTAATTTAATTTGCTTAAATTTTTATATGTTATTATATATTTATATTTTATATATAAATATATATTATTATTATTAACTTATATATGATTATGTATATCTGATTATGATTTTATATATCAAATAAGATCGTATAAGATTTCATATATTATCGTATATAATTTCATATATGATCATGATACATATTCAGAAGTACTACTCCACTAAAGATCGCGTTTCATTTCAGTAATTAACAAATTAGTTTTAAAAAGGCATATTTATAATGTTTTAAAAGAGGGCGTGTAGTTTTTGTAGGAAAAATATTCGATAATTGTAATGATTTAAAATTTTTAATAGCAATTTTATACTAATTATCGGTCACGGTTGTTACTTAAATCTTCCATCTTAAATTGACGAATCTGATAAAATACAAATAGAAATTTAGTGAAGATTAGCAAAGACCCCGTAAATGTTCAGAAATGCTACTCCATAAAAAAATCACGGTTTTTTGTTAGTAATTAGCAAAACTAATTATAAAAAGGTACACAATATTTTAAGAGGAAAATATGCTTTTGCTATAATTAAATGCATTAAAACTGAGAATACGTATGTAGGTGTACATTTTGAATCAAATTATGTCCTGGTGAAAAAATTTCGCTGAAATGTTTTAGAACATTTCAATGAAAATGCTGAAAATTTGCTAAAATTTCGCTGAAAAATGAATTTTTCAGCCAAATAATTCTTTTAGACTTTTGTTGTTGAAAACGAATCCGTAAATGAAATTGTTCTATCGTTAGATTTTCGAGAAAATTAAATCTAAAGATATAAAAAATAGCATTTTTTGATATTTATCTAAAATATCTAAAAAATATGACGTGATAGAGCAGTTTCATACATGTATATACATTTATACTTATGTATGTTGAAGAATATTTATACATATATGATTTATATATGTTGAAGAACGAAGACGTGATAAATATGACGAAGGTTAGTGAGTAAAATTTTTAGACAGATTTAAATGGCGTCCATTTAACACTGACCAATCTGATACAGCCTGAAGAGATCATGATTTGGACTATAGGAAACTGAAAGTTTATTGTTTTGAAAGATTTAATAAGAAAAACATTGACATGTACATATAATTGCGTATCAAGCTGCAGAGACGTTATATTAACGAAAATTGAATAAGAGTAAAATAAGTATGGATTCCTAAAGAACTCTAGAAGGAACAATGCGAAAAGAGGAAAAAATGGGAAACGGATTATGTATGAGAACGTATTGCAAACGATTTGTTAAGTAAAAAGAGAAAGAGTTGAATTAAATAGTCCATAATAATAGCTTAGCAAGAACTAGATCATGATTGTTAGTATCAAAAGCCTTTGAAAAAAAGAATAATGGGAGCAAATGACGAGCTTCTGTCAAAACTCTGTCAAGATACAAAAACAGAATTAGATACATGCAGCAGTGAAGTTATTATACTACTAAGCAATGGAAATTAGATTGGTACTATATAGGAATGGTATTCAATCTGCAGAAAAAAATAAATGATGTGACTGGAATACAAATGATGTTGATGAAAACAAGCGGATACAAGAATTTTTGACACAAATGGCAGCAAAGATATAAAACGGAAGGAAGAAGGAGAAGCGAACTTTTGGTATGGCGAATGGAATTCTTTCAAAAAAAAGAAAATACACTTTCAATTAAAGGAACATTGATAATGATTAAAATATTGAAGGATGCACTGTACAAGCATGCATCCTAAATCGTAAGGACTAGTAAGTTTGAGTTTTTTAAGAAGTTCAGACATTGATATAGAATTAAAAGTTACACTCATCAGGAATAGAGAAGTAGAGAATAAGAAATGATGTATGAAAAAATGAAGAGGTGGAAGGAAGAGAATCTATGAAATTATTATTAGAAAGAGAGATCTAGGAAAAGATATAGAATAGAAAAAGGAATTGTAATAATATATAATATGAATATTACATAATATAATGAATATACATTTGAAATGTTTTCAGAGACATCAAAACTTGTGACTCCTACAGTGAAATTATGTATAAACTAATCGTAGTAATTGCACGTATTCTGTAATAATAGTCACTCATTAAAATTCGATGGAACTAAATTTTATAATAGTTAATTAATGCTTACATGAATTAAAATTTACCAATTTGTTTGTTGTAAAGTCTCAATTATTCATATGTTATAACTAAAATTTAATTACCACGCTAAATTTTCTTGATTTCGCAAAACTAATATTTCTTCCTCATGGTAACAATGTTGCATGATTCTAACAAGTAAGTATATTACATTGTGATATTGTTATGATATTTCCTTGCAATTTTTCTAACGGCGGATGCTTTAACGCTCATTTTAACGTTACAGCAACATCACAATATTTTTTTCAATGTTTAGAATTTACACTCTTCCAATTAAATATTTCTGTAATTTCTGCAATCTTTCTGTATGGATAGTTTGTTTCAAAAAATTTTGAGTAAAAAATAATGAAATCAATGTTACATTTTTTATGGAAAATATTTATTGAAAAAATGATTAAATGTTCGCTGCAAAGAAGAATTTAGAGAAAATAATTGCGCACGGCATGCCAAGAGCAAAGGAGATCAATGGGCTATACGCGATTCTTTACGGATCTAATTGAGTGCGGAGATAACACGACCGATTCCTGCCAGGCAATAACGTTCCCTTGCCTCCGCTTTCTTTAATGGCCAAACTAATCGCTGCTGGTACCCTAACTATACTCAGACATGCTGCACATTTTATTCGTACGTCGCTATCGATTGTTTTAGGATCAAATCTTTATCACTGCGTTCAACTTTATGTAAAGAAAGATATATATGATATTGAATTTTATCTCACAATATCTCGTCCTGATAACAATTAATTTAGATATTAATATTCCTGGTTATTTAGTTATATTAAATTAACAATATATTAATACTTAAATATTTCTGTGTGAATTCATATACATATCTGATTCTGCAAATTGCGCGCCGAAATCTATTTTAGTGTTGAAACTTGTAAGCAGAACCGGAGTAGTAATATGAAATATCATTTACTAAA
>Ga0157363_1006838_pt1 | contig 10771 bp, 5 predicted proteins | sample AttsexASBM1_FD_111477 | JGI IMG/M metagenome (GOLD analysis project Ga0157363, IMG submission 111477) | Fungus gardens microbial communities from leaf cutter ant in Ribeirão Preto, State of São Paulo, Brazil - Atta sexdens ASBM1 | ecosystem: Host-associated > Fungi > Mycelium > Unclassified ...
ACTCATAAATGTTAATTTTTGCCTTGTGTCACTTTTCTATTAACACAGCAATATATTAAGTAAATGATGCCTTTTGAAATATCTAAATGAACAATAACTCATTATAATTTATTTTATCGTTGTTTCTATATATATATATGTAGTATAACGCAACTTATATATTCGTATATATACATTAAACTGTGTGTACATTTTAATAAATATTGGTTTGAACAAATATCAACTTAACGACGTTTACTCATGGTAAATAAATATTTAGTAAATAAAAGAAATAACAATTAATCAAATTAATAGTTGTTATATTTTCTTAGATAAATATATGCTTATATTTAGTAAATATTCAAAGTACTATTCAAATAATTGTTTATTAAATATTTAATACATTTTTCTTAGCATATAAGTATAAATATATACATATTGTTCCTTTTTTAATATTATTTTTAACTCCTGATCTGACTTATTTTTCTTCAACGGCTGACGGAGCGCAATTTGATAAAAACAACGCTTCTTCTCCGTCAACTTTTTCCGCTGCCTTGTCTTCGCGCTAGCCTTTATCCGATGTATCTGTTGTACTTGGTTGCCGCGGAACGTCAATATTGGCGGAAAGTAGGTACCTGTTTTTATCGAGTACACGCCGGTTTCGTTCATCATCGATAAGATGTCGGTTTCCTTTCTCAGGTTTCCTAGCTCAAGAGGCCTGTCTTGTGTAAAAAAAAAACGATAGCCTCAGCACGTGTGTTAATTACTGGCACGTGGTGCGCGCGTGAGCGCGGCTCGATGTAATGGTAATAATAGCAAACAATGCCGATAATTAGATGCATGCGCGTACTGCGCAGGCAAGGTAAGGAAAAAAAAAAAGGTAAGGCCGCGGCCGGTATCGCGCGATTACGATAAGTAATCGTGTTATGTCATCGCGATTAGAGAATTAGGAGAATCGACACGAGAACTTTTTTCTCTTCCACGGAATGCTAATGCACGCTCCATCTCGGAAATACAACTATATAGCGCTAACTGTTAATAGCCTCGATATAAATCAACCAGTCAACGAGGCGCTCGTTATTGAATATAGTCATTAAAACGCTATTATACTAACTCCTTTATTTAAATGTCACCTCGATGAAATCTAATTAATCACGCGCGTCTCGACTGTGCGCCGCGCAAAACGCGCGCGAGAAGTAATTGCACGCCGCGATCGCGATAAGGAACATTGATCGTGACCCTCGAGGTTAGTAAAGTAAAAATGTAAGTATCCCTTCCCTTTTTCATGAACATTAACTCTCTTAAATCATACGAGCATCGATATCTTGATTAGTAATGTTTAAATGTTTATGCGCGAGCATCCACCCGCAGATTTAATCCATTTATTTAATTCTCGAATTATTGACTGTAATGTATAGAAAAGAATACCTATCGTATTTATAATAATTAAAGTATCACCAACCTTTTGTTTGCCGGGTCAAATCTTAAGATATTAATAAAGATAACGTTTTGCTTCGGAAATGTCTCGTAGGGTCAGCAAATGTTCGATGATCCGGCAGACTCATAATAAAGCTCGATAGAAATGACATCGAGTTTTGGTGGCATTAATAATTTATAGGTGACCTAACGAGCTAAGTACGATGTGACATATCGGTGTGATAAATGCGACTGCAATCAACGCAAAATACTACATATACGGTGTACAATGTTAAATTCATAATGGCAAATTCTATTCCAATTTGAGCTATTTTTAATCATGTCTACAGATCGCTATTGCTCCTACACATATAATAATATTATTAATGAACGATGTTTACTAAATACAGAAATGGATTGATTTATGTTTTGATACAGATGGAAGTTAAAAATAACAAAATGTTGTTTAACTCAAGAGATTAGATTACCTTTGCTTCTTTAATATCTAATCAATTTACGCAAATAATAATTACTTTTTTCAAATATACAATAGATATTCGCATATTTATCATAAGTTCATCACAAATTCAATTTCAGAATACATTCAAAATGTATTCTGAATCCTAGGAAATTTAATATTTCCTAAAATTATTAAAACAAATTCGATTTGCTTACATAAGACTTGTTTGATCAATTTTATAATCTTCTTGAAAAACAAATTCTTGTTTTTTTATATATATATATATAATGAATAAATTTTTCTAAAATTTGTAATAGGTTTAGGTTTAAGAATTATTTTCAAGAAAAATATTCTTTGTTAAAGCTAATCGTTACTTAAAAGAAAAAGATAAATTGAGTAATCATTTTTCTTAGCAGTAGAATGACATTTTTCTGTGCATAGAAGTGAACGCAAGACTTTCGCTCGAGGAATTTACGAGGACGGGTGCCACAATTTCTGGCCGAAAAAGCGACACTAAAAAAATGCGCGCTGTGTAACACGCAGAACGCGGCTCCAGCACTCTCGCCACAGCAAGGAATTGATTGTTATAGTTCCATAAAATCTGGTACACCGCTCGTTAGTTGATGACCTAGACGGTGGCCTCGCGAGCACGGAATGTGAATCAGCTGCGCACGGTGCTCCCACGGGCGTTGTTTACAATGCACCACACCGTGCCGCGCGACTGAAATGCACGTACGTGCATGTGCGTGTACACGCACTCATTATCGGAGTGCGGTCAGGTGTACGTGAGCACTGTCGACGGCCGTGCGCGACCACTTGTACGCGGAAAAGTAAATATAGAAAAGTTGTTTACGGCGGACGGAATGAAGTTAACAATAGTCTATGATAAAAAGGTATATTAATAGATGTGAACGCGAACGAGCTGCGTAAATGAGGCGACACGTCGATTGCCGTTGCAATTAGACTACGTGGACAAAATTTGTGAGAACGAAGTAAGGATTATTTGCACGATAATATCGTACGCCAGATGTTAAAGGATATATATTTAAAAATATAGGGCTATCTTATTTTAAAAGTGATACTCAAAAAATTAAAATCCTCTCCCCCTCCAAAAAAATTATTTTTCAATTTGACAGAAAATTATTAATTAGCTAATAAAAAAATATCAATAAGAATATATTCTTAATATGATTATATGTTATTTTTGTCACTTTCATTTCATAATTCCTAATCTTTATAAGTTAATTCATTGTTGATGATAGAATAATATTTACTTATTAACTCATTTATGATAATGACTCGGAAATCACTTTTGAAGTAAGGAAGCGATATCTATGTAATAAAATGCATTATTTTTGTAAAATAACGTGTCTCAATACTATATTTTTGTTAAAATTCTTTCAAATCTCTTTTCGTAAAATTATTGAATTTTTTCAAAATAAAATCCTTCTATACTGTTTAGTTTTATAAAAAAAAAAAAAAAAAATAGGCTAAAAGTCTGCTAAAGGTTCTGAAGTTCTCTCGAATTAGAAGTCGCAATTGTCGCATAGGATAGATATAACATAAAACGGAACATTATGAATTTTAAATAAACCGATATATGCACTGAGAAAAAATTCTAGTTAAAAAAGAACAAATCAGAAGATTCTAATATCATATCAATCAGATCTGGTTATCTCTCAATTATTATTAGTCTCAATTAAAATTATAATAGATTTAATAAGAAAATTCTGATTTGTTCATTTTCAATCAGAATTTCAATTAATGCAGATTCTTTCCATCGTGCAAATGTGACATTTACAGGTGCGCGTGCGAGTGATCTTCGAACGTTTGCCGATAATATTAATCAGATGCAAACGCGATGAGCCATTACATTGTTATTTATGCGTCGCCATCGTTATCCTCACCGGGTCTCCGTGTCCCTCCACAATATCTCACGCTTTTCCAAGCGGAAAAGATTATGTCTCGACGGGTTTACAGTTGACCCAGGTCAAGGCGAGGACGTCTATTGTCGTGGCGGAGGCCGCGACGCGCACAGGAAGTATCTGACAAGTGCGGACGGGTCTGCAAATATGGAAAGATGGTCGAGCAGGATCGTGAGAAATGCCGATGCGCCAGGTCGCGAAGGGTACACGAAACGCCCAGGTGCGACGTGACTTCCTGGGAACGCGATTTCTGATTTTTCGCCGAGTCTGTTGTGTGTAAAGCCTGTTTTCTCCGCACGTAAACTACCCTTATAGGAATCCAATTTAACCCTCCTATGATAAGTTAAATTTTCAAGATCTAAAAAAGTAGTAAAGACTGGATCTAATGCTGTTTTGTTTACATTTCATCTAATCAACATATAACAAAATGAGTAAAAAAAAAGTAAATAATATATATTATTCTTCTATCTCTGTTAAATAGCGCATGGGGTCTTTAAAATAGACTAAGCCTAGGGTCGCATCCGACCCCCTTATTAGGAGGGTTAATATTAACTAATTTAATACTGAAAATTAGTTATTGAAAACTGAATAATAGTGCTTTTAATATTCAAAATAAGTAACAATAATCAATATCTTTTAGTATTAAATTTTTGTAAAAATAGGCAATTCTTTCTTATTTAAAGAAGACTTCCTTGAAATACGCGATGATATGAATTATAAGGAAGGAACGAGAATATTTCTTCCTAGTACGTACTTCATATCGCACTTTCGTGCCTTCATGATTATCGGATTTGTCCGTTTCTCTCGTAACGTGAGAACCCATCATGGATAAGCGGGACACGGATTCATTTCACCGAAGAGCGGATGTTCCATGAAGCGTGTGGATACGCGAGTGAGAAATCCGGCGCAGTTTACTTTGGCATGATTGGCGCCTCGGTCTTCTCGCGTAATGCGCAATCGAACAGTCACGAGTAGGCTTCGAATCGTAGTCATAGAGGCGTGACACGATTCCTCCCACAGATTCCGAGAATAATTATTACCAGCGTTGGGCGTCCACACGTAGTCACGCAGAATGTCTAGACTGTCATGTCGCACACATCATCCAAGCGGAGAAGTGACTCATTTATTATGAAAGTGACGTTCGCGCAATTCCATGGGTATTCTTAAAATTATTTTTCTTCTCCAACGGAGAAAACGGAAAATGGTTTCTTATTTCTTAATCTGTTGCTTGCAAAATCAGTGCTCTAGGTATCTAGATGTCCGTCATTCAAAATAACAGAGTTAATTAGGGGTAAAATAGGGTTTAAGCATGCCTCTAGGTACACAACACGCCCAGATATGCAGCGTTGATTACACCGCAGAATCTGCGATCTGATCGGAGCAATTCCACGTGGCGACGCTTAAGGGCAGTAGGTCAGCCCCGAAATGGTCAGACGTCCTATCGATCCAGAACGCGAGGGAGCGGTCACGCTTAAGTACAGCCGATTTACTATTATTTAAATTGGCAAATCGTTAACGGACGTGATCGCAAGCATAATGACGACAGTTACACGCTCGCTGCTGGAAAGTTATTACATGGATTATTATGGAATATTTTAGGACTGTATATCTGAGCGACATTAATATGTGCAACACGCCATTAGGTGAACCGCCGCTAGTTGATTTATACGGTGACATTTGTCAAAGGGAGGCAAACACACCTCGCATAATAATAATCTCGCCTAGGACGCGTGCAATATTCATGAAAGTGAGGTGGTAGGGTATTTTGCACGAGGGAAACGATACGGGAGAGAAAGAGAAAGAGAAAGAGCGTACCTACATAAAATAGAGCTGTTAACATTGGCATATGCAGTCAACGTTCGCGTGTTCGCACGGACGTATTTAATTGCCGAAACCACGAGTTAACGGGCTCGCGATCGCATTTATCTATGACGGGCGAGCGTCACGGTACGTAATGTCGGATCGTAAGTCAAATCACACGATACACGCGCTGAGAAGGAATTACAGGCCGAGATATTAAACGCGGCCGAGGAAAAAAAAAATCGTTTCAAGAGCGTATAAGCGCCGCTCAATTTACGACACGTGGCCTCGCGCATATGCAAATGATCCCGCCGCGTTTTTTCCTATCGCTCGGATGACAGGAGAACTGTGTACACGCGCGCAATACGCTTGACGATAGTAATTACCAGTTGACAATATTGCCGAGCGCGTAATATTGCCACTAATAACATATCGTGTGAACCCGATAGCGCTCTGATTTTCGTAACGCGGCGCAATCGAGTGATATATTTAGCAACGCGAGAACGGATATTTTCCTTTGCGGATTACTTTCCATCACGAAGGTTCACTGAGAAATGTTGTTGGTTCAATCCAAACATTTTTCTCTATATATTACCTCTTTCTCTCTCTCTCTCTCTCTCTTTCACAAAATTCTGATAAAATTGCTTATGACCAAACTCTGTTTTAGAGTCTCTAGATGAGACTAAACAAGAATTTCTGGTTGTTATAAATAGACATCGGATTTTTATGCAGATACAAAATATACAAATATGCACAAATAAATATGCATTTTTGGAATGCTTTTTCAAATTTCTATTTTACTGTTACTTTTCAATCTGCTTTCTAAAGATATATATATAATTACATAAAAATCCAATGTTTAATTAGAAAGATTATTATAATTAAAAATTTTGTTCTTATCTAGAGAACCTATAACAAAGTGTCGTATGATTTTGTCAAAATCCTACGAAAGAAAAATATATACATTTTTCTATATATAATATGTATTATTTTACTCTAACTTATACTGTGTATTTCACGCTACAATTTTAATTAAAATTGTAGAGTGAAACAAGCAGAAATTATACATGTCTTTTTCTCTCGTAGGATTTTGACAAAACTTGTATAGCCAGACTCTGGCATAAGGTTTCTAATCTCACCACATATCATTCGTGTTGATACATTTTATTGGTTTAATCAGAACATTTTTCTCATCGAGTCAGCGTCGCAGATAGTACCTATGATTCCATCGAGAACATCTCAAATCGTGTAGGTACACTAGGAGTTTGGAGACTGCGACCGTCTATTTGCGGAGTGCGGCATCAGACCGGACGCGACTCATTCCCCTGTGTCTGGGTCGAGTGCAGACGTTTGGCGGTGACCGAAAGCGCTCAGGCCGAGTAGGTCAGTCCGGAAATAGTCAGACAATCGAGTTTTCCTATTAGTCAAGCGACGACATCCTCGAGACGTAAAGGAAAAATTCGACCGACTCGCTAATGAGCATCGCATTGCGCCCGATAGCGCTATTATAATTGCGACGCACGTTTATTATACTGCGAAAGATTGCAGCGGTATTATATTAAATCGCGCCGCTACGAGTTCCCGTTAAGCACATTCATTTACGGTACGACGAGATTCGTTCCGGCCTCCCAGTAAGTCGAGCGCAATCGGTCGTTACAAAGCGGTCATCGGTTTGTTCTAACGGATGATAGATTATCGTAAAGTAAAAGTAGAATAATCTAATATTTTGCATGTACACACATTTGACGCAGTATGAGAGAGAAAGGTGCATACTGTCTTCTTATCTATCTCACTCTCTTATAATATCTCATTTTGTAATGAAAATGAAGAAGGAGTAAGATAATATAAGAGTGAGGTAGTAAGATAAACTATTTCTTAATGCGTTTTTATTTGCTTTTTTACCAAACTAGCCGCGTATATATGTTTATATTACTATCGTTGAGTCTTAATGCTTGTGTTTTGGAGAGTTTTTGCTAAAATTTTTTAAAATTTAGCTAAATACATTTGACATTATAATGTCAAATTTAATAGGAGCAATGACGACTCACATTAGATTAAATTTGATACTAGATTTAACAGTGTACTTAAATTTTCTTACATAATTGTTTTGATGTCTTAACAAAATTATTTTCAGGTCTGTACGATATATCTAAATCTTTAGATATTTTAACAAAATCGTTCTTTCCGTGTATACACAATTATGTATTCTTGTATCTTTAACAGAACAGAATTAAATGTTTGATTATTATTAATAAAATAATACCATTGATTATTAAAAGTTGTAAATTTTTTCGATAATATTGAATATCAAATTAAATGTATATTAAATTCTCTAACAAAAATTATATATAATTTTAGTTATTTTCGTTTCTATTTCGTGGGCGACGCTTGACCTAGATTTTTCGCCTCGTGCACGAATGCCACGCTGATCTCTAAACAATTCCTTAAACTAAATTATCACAACAGTTATACGTCTTAAATGTCACCATAGAAAATTATTACTGTCGTACATTTTCCGCCTCTCTACGGCGCCAGAACATGGCGCCTCGTATTATAGAGACGAGGACGACGATGGATTTCGACTGAATTCGCCGACCTACTCCTCATTCGCGAATTAGCGAAACGGACGTTGCGCGTGGACGTTCCGGTGTCGAGGCGAGCGGGTCGAGTGTACTCTCGCATCGACGCGACGTTACGGACAGTGCTGGATATCGAGAATGTCGACGAGGTGACCTGGTGCTGCGTCGCGGCTTAGGGACAGTGGGTCAAGTAGGTCGTTCCCGCAACGCTCAGACGGCCGACAAGCGCGCAAGCGGAGATTACGTAACCCTCGGAGGGAGAAAGTCTGCGCTCCTTCTCCTCTCTCTCCTTCCATCGACACACCGCCACCACCGATTCAATCTCCCTCTTTCTCCTTCTCCTCCTCATCCTTCATCACCACCTTGCACCTTCACCAACGATCGTCTCCTCACCTCAAAGCCGCGGACTGTTTACAAACAAATCCTCCCACCTTTCCAAACTCCGACTTTTACGATTGTAATATCACAGCCTGGACCTGGATCGACCTGATCGAAGGTACGATCGACCGAAGCATGGCGGCAATGTCGGCAATGTGCAGCTGGTGGAGCTCACCGAGACTGCATTGCGCAAAATTGCAGGGAGCCAGAAAGCGCCGGGCCAAAGAAAACGGCTCCCGTTTGAACGCGTCTTTAAGAAACTGTTCAACTCTTTACCCGCCCGCCACACTTCCGTCGTCCCACCATGTCTAACTTGATCCCGTTCCATTCTACGTTATGTACAGTTCCCATCCGCACCTCCTCCGCCACCGTTATTTCTCTCGCCGAGATACCTCTCTTTATCGCCTCCATCCCTCATCTCTCTTGTATGCACGTATCTCTCTCCTTCCCATCCCACCTAACGCCGCTGTTGCGAACACATCGTTTCAACCTGGAATCGACTGCGAAGCTCCTTCGAGAGTGAGATAAGATGAAAAGAAAGGAGGAAGGGAAGGAGGTGGTCGATGTAGAGAAGAGACCGGGACGCGAGCAAACGCGCAACTCCGCTTACTTTACTTTTTACATCCGCGTTCCAGATTCTCCGGAATCCGGTGCGCGTTCATAACTGTAGTTAATTGTTGTTTAGGTCGCGGTGCCTCTCCGTGGCAATGAGCGGCGGATAAAGATGGAACGGTCGAACGGAACGTCGGCTACTTCCGGATTGACGGGCTTCCTGCGAATCGATAAGAATAAAAATGTAATTCGTGATTTTATCGAAAGATATTGATTGAATAATTATCTCTCTCAAAATTATCTATCTCGACAATTATGTTTTATTAATTCCAGATCGAAAAATTTTGAAAAATAAATCAATAAAAAAAATTTATCTTATGTTCAATAAATTTTTTAAAAAGAATACGAGATTTTTGAACACAAGGAATTCTGAATTTTAGAACTCCTTATTTCTTTGTGAAAACAAATTTATGAGTATCACAGCATAAAAATCTTCTTAGCAAAATAATAATTTTATTATATATGATTTATATCTCAGCATACTAAACGGTACAAATCATAAAGAAATATGTCCATAAAAATCTATGAATCACATTGAAAAAATTCTTTTAGAATTTTGTTTCGTTATTTCTATATGATTTATATATACGAAAAGTCAAACACTATAACGTATAATATAAATCTTATTTTATTTTTCTAGTTTCTCGAATTATTGAGAAAATTAACTGTCTCTTCCATTCGGATTAGATGCCCGTCCATTCTCACAGCAAGAGAAGTCCACGATCGATCGTTGCATAATTTACTGCGCCGCGAGCGCGTGCAGTATAGACGATCGCGTCGCGAGGAGAGCGCAGTTAGCTCGCTTGGAGTTCGGAAGAGAAGAAGAATAACAAAAAAGACGAGAAGAAAAGAGAAAAATGAACGCGATCGATACTCGATTATGCTCGAGGGGACGACAGGGGAGGAGGAGGAAGGCGGTGACGATCAGCGTGCATATCAGGGCAAAAGAAACTAGGCTCGTTAACGTTCACAATTATTCGCATGGCGCATCCATTTTGTTGAGAATTGTCGATTCCTCGAAATCTTCTCTGCACGCGAAAGTCGGCGGCTATGCGCGTCGTCGATTGCGCGAGATTTGCGAAGCGGAGAGCGCGATTCCGCATCGCCGTTCGTCCGTTCCAACTCCTGCATGCAGGAGGACGGGGGACGAACTCCAACGAATGGATGGTAGGGAATTTCACACAAAACATAACCCGCATATAGAAACGCAGACACAGTGGCCTAGACAAGTAGGTCGCGGCGCAGTTCTCCCTGTCCGAGCTCGCGTGCGCGAGTTATATCCACGTCGTGTATGCGCGCATATGTCTATGAAGTGCTTACACACATAGAGACGTGCGCATGGAGAAAGAAAGAGAGAAAGAGCGAAGAAGAGAGATGGCCGTGTGTACATGTACGTGCACGCACACACGATGGAGCGATGTACCTATGGTATTACGTAAACTAGGTGCTCACTACTGCGCCACATGTTACATAGGTAGACGTGTACACGGAGAGCAGAGCAAGGGGTTGAAGCTAGTGTGGGACGACAGTGACACAATTTTTTTTTTTGCGGACCATTCCCTGCGCAATTTTTCTTCGAGCATGAGCTGATATCGATCCTACGGTGCAGTCAGGAAAAAAAG
>Ga0157363_1006839_pt1 | contig 10769 bp, 2 predicted proteins | sample AttsexASBM1_FD_111477 | JGI IMG/M metagenome (GOLD analysis project Ga0157363, IMG submission 111477) | Fungus gardens microbial communities from leaf cutter ant in Ribeirão Preto, State of São Paulo, Brazil - Atta sexdens ASBM1 | ecosystem: Host-associated > Fungi > Mycelium > Unclassified ...
ATTTCATGACGGTTTTTTTAACGTAGTGCATTTGGCAACGAACAATACATGCATTTAGACTTGTTATTTATAATACCTTCATAAATTTATTGGATACGCATTATCATTATTGTTAAATACGAAATAATATACGTATAAATGGTCATATCAGTTCGAATAGATATTATTATATTATTATATTATTTATGATAAATTAAAGAAAAAGATAATTAGTCGTGTAAATATATTTGAAACTTCAAACGTTGTTTATGTTACATTATATCTGATATTCTTATGCACAAAATTTCGCTTTTACATCGCTTTTACAGATTATCCTGTTTTTATCAGCAAACATATTTATAATATACGTAATTGTATATTCAATCAAACTTCTTATGTAATGGATTTATTTCAAATGCAATATTGATCAATCACATTAATATATTTTCAATTATTAAATGGTTGTAGTTGATATACATAGTTTTTTTTAATTCCACACAAAGTATCTTTCTATTCTAGACAATTGGAAGTTATAACGATGATATGACGTATGATATGACAATGTACTATTGAATTGTAATAAAACTTTGACTTTTAATGGATGATGACTCAAGAAGCTCAACGGAATTTTTTAGTTTAATTAATAGAATTTAAACAAGGTTACTCAAAGCGTCACTGTGAGAACTCTCGTCCCTTTCCTATATGTATTCATGTTCTGGGAAGAACGACTTGTAACTCAGATAAGCCGCTGAAATAAAAGATCAAAATTGAAACTCGGGAGAAAATCTCGATCTCAATGATTTTACAAAAATTAAAAGATAATTTTGAAAAAAATATATGTTTTTTCTATTATTGTTGTAGATAATGTTTTAAATTCATTTATGCCTTCTAAAAAATTATTGTTAATGAGATACAATTATATTATAATTGACAAATGATTAAAATTTTTGTTAAAAAATTTAAGGAAGTTCTCTTCCTTAAATTTATAAATTATATTAAAAAGCTTTGTAATTTATACCAAATTATTTTAAAGATATTTTATTAGCAAGATAGCTATAATCTAAAAACATGTTATATTCATAAATACGGGGATTTATATGTAATAAATACGTATCTATATAATTATGAAAGATAAACATATGTAAATAGATATTATATATTAATTATGCTATTGCGTTAATCCATAATTGGAAAATAGAAATCATATTGAAACAGGATCTCTGTAAATCTAGTTGTTTGTTTTGTTATATGCACCAAATGGAGACTCGATAAGTTTTCAACGTTTTACATTTTCCCATCAATCGGAAGGCAACATTTTACTCATCGTATTCTTTGACTATAAATATGAAACACCATTTTGTTCCCATTTTGCTTTTATCATCACGCTTTATGTCGTACATGTGATGCTTTATTTCAAATATCAGATAGTCATTTTATTTCTTTCTGCGCGAAACCGATTTTCAGCGTAAAATCGAGACGGATGTGGCGGATGTAAAACGCGTCATCGAGATACAGAAATTTTCCATTGTACGATAAATAATTTCTCAATAATTGATGCCATAAATGTCACGTTTATAGCACATCAATATTCATTTATCACCAATTGTCAAGTAATATTACGCGTTCGCACAATAAAGTGAATGTTATGGTAGAAAAAATCTATCAATAATTTTATTTTTTCAATAATATCATTATTAAAAATTTTGGAAATGTTGTTTCAAATATTATTAAATTTGTGTAATTTAACAAAATAAAAACATAATTATTTAACGATAAAAGAGACAGAGAGAGAGATAAAATATATAAGAAACAAAATATAATAAGAATATATTTCAATGACACGAATCACTTTATACTATCCTTCCAAACACGATCTTTATTAATAATCAGGAATCATAATCAATTAATTAATTTCTATAAATTCCGAGCCATTAACGATTTAATAAGCAATAAGTATTACAGTGAGTGCAAAAAGTATTCGTACAGAGAAAATATTTTTTAAAATAACTTTATTTTTAAAATGTAAATATTATCCAGAGAGAAATAAGTCATCGAATTGATATCGAATCGATATTGATACAATGATTTCAACACCAATTCGACGTTTCATTGATTTGACGATCATTTCTTACTGGGTAAATAATAATTTATTCATAGATAAAATAGACTGTATGTTTCTTAAAATTATATATACTAGAAAGATGTGTATTAATTATAGAAAATATATCGTATGAAAAATAAGCGAAAATTAAAAATTCTATTGTTTCTGTTTCAATGCTGAAAAAGTATTCGTACAATTGAGAAATTTAGCTTCTAAAATCAGGAATACGAAGTTCGTTTGTTTATGTTAGAACAGAATATATTCATTGTATAAAATTACTAATTAATGTTCATTTTTTACAAGTAAGACTTTTTTTATAAAAAATTTCCTGGTATGAATACTTTTTGTTCTCACTGTATAAACATATTTCATGCAATTTCTTTGTTTAAAATAGAAGAGATATAACAAATGGGAATTGCGAAAACTGTTCTTTTATATTTCAAGCGATAATTATCTCTTTAGCAACAAATAATGACAGATAAATTACTCACCTATGATACTCCATGTCTTTCAAGCTTTCTGCTCCTGACAGATTCCTTCATTATACACACACGTGCAGAATATTCACACACATTCACAGCACTCACGAAACTCGATTATCGTTACGATTAGACGTGAAACTAATTAATTATCAGAACATGACAATCGCACGATACTCTCATTAATCGCAAATTACAATGATCTTATTACATGTATTACGCATCACATTTCGAACAATAAAATAAAATAACACAAAAGAATTCAAATCACATGAAGTTAAAACTCATTAAACATTTGCTATTGTAAATTATTGTGAACAGCAAATCTTAATAAATATTCAAATATATCTTGTCTGAGTCTTTTTCTTATATTTTAACCCTTTTATTAATTATGAGTATTCAATTTTAAACAAAAAAAATTTTTATCTTTATGTGCAAATTTTGTTATTATGCTTTAAAAGCCTCATTTCGCATAATAAAAGACAATTTTGCATCTCATTTTTACTTTTACACTTTTAACTCAACCAAAACACAGTAATGAAAAGGTGAATTACGTATTGATGGTAAAATTAAATTCTTCTGTTTTTACATTTATTATGCTTTCATAAAAGAACGTACAGATCACTGGAGTGAATTACAATAATGAGCAATGCGCGGAATCTCATGATAAATTGCACGATTGTCAATGATTATTTTGAAAAGTAAAAAACAAATGCTTGCTTACAATGGATGCATTCAGAACGACAACCGTTTACTGAATGCTCAGTGAGTTTTTCCATCTTATTGGAATATTTCATTAGATTCTAAAATATAGACTAATCAGATGAAAGAGCTCATTGAACGATTGTCGTGTTCTGAATGCATCCAATCAGTGTTGCCAGAAAAATTTTCTTTATCTCTTTCATTAATTTGCTTGCTGTCTTTTTACGATACTAGGATGCTAATATAATATGTACTTTATAATATCCAATTAGGAACAAATGTTTCAAATCTAACACTTTGTTTACAATTAACGGTGGCACGCACCGGCCGTTAACTTGTGACACGTGCAACGCCGCGGGCGCACTATTGTTTACAGTTTACGTCACTGCGACGAAGCTCGAGCAAGCAGTGGCGCGAGCTGTTGTGTGTATTATGTCTCAAGACACGACCGCGACAGATATTAGAATACGTCAAATGCGATTGTTAGTTTAATACTGATAACTACACGTCTCACATGGTTAAAGACTTGTATAAGCGACTGTTATTTCGAAGCATTTGAAAAATTGTGAAATGAATCCACTTATCACCCTTACAATTTAACTCTAACTATACCTAACCACACTTCTTTTTTCTCTCGATGTACTCTCGGATCTCATCTATATATTTGTTATCATAACTTCCGTAAAAATGGACATATTTCAATTAAGTTTTTTTTTCAATTGATGAAAAAATGATTAAGGAACAAGTTCATAATGTGTAAAGTCGATAGAATTAAGAAGTTTCGAAATGTATAGGCTCAAAGAAAAAGAAAAGTTCCAAAATGCGAAAAAATCTTAATTTAGCAAATTACTCTGCGGTTTCTGGGACCTATGTGTACAGCTAGAATTAATATTAAAGATATTATTTTATTTTAAGTATTAAGCATTATTGTTAGTTAATTTTAAAAGTAACAGTCGATCACTTTTGGCTACATTCGGAAGCTTCACTCGAGTATTCAAATGTATTATTTTATCCTTGTTTTACATCTAATGAACGATAAACATAGAATGATGATTAGAGCATTCGGGTGACGTTTTCAAACGCAGCTCTTCGAGTCCAAATAATCACATTCAACTAGTTAAAATAGGAAATACGCAATGTAATACTGAACGCACTGTCTTTTCGTGAGATTTACAGGCAATCATTCTATTAATGATGTTCGATACGCGAATATGTCTAACATTGCTGAACTTTATCCCGTTTTCGCTGTGAAACATAGAGCAATACATAAATTGTTAGACCTGATTCAAGCAAAGTGAAACTTGAACGTAATATGTATATCAAGCATACCGATAATCCCGGATTTACAATAGATTTTTAAGCTTTAAGCCACAAGGAATGAAAAAATCAATTATTCTCCTCGCATTCGACTGTAGTTAATCAATTTCTTTCCGCTTAAGGTTTAAAACACTTATTGTAGATTCGGACTAACCAACTTCAAGTTCAAACGCAAGGAACAAAACATTTGATCTATATAATTATGTACTTGTATTTCGCGGAATTATCTCGCATGCACGTACAGCGTTATTGTTTACATCGAAAGTTTACATCTTTTTTCTATTATTCATATGTCGACATTTAAACAAAGCAGACAGTACTGTTTCATTCATGTTATATTATTATTCGAAATACGCACGATCGAACAGTGGAAGACGAATCCATGACATACTTAATCATACTTAATCATACATCGTACTCTCTCGCGTACGATTTTCCCGAATTGACGAAGCAAATGAATAATTTATAAACGCGGCAAAACAAGCATTCATTATTTAGCGAGAAAATTTGTTATCTGGAGCAGTTTATTGATCTAAAATAGGGACCAAACTGATAGACGGAAATTATACAAATTATTATAGTATTATGAATCTCGTATTTTAATACGCGATAACGTGAAATTAAATCAATATTTTTATAATTCAATAAAATTTTCTGTTGTTTAACATTTGTCCATTAAGTTAATTTGTAAGATACATCGAGCGAATTACAGCTTCGTATGATCAAGGTAATTTTTGTTGCGTTCGTTGTAATATGATAAAATAACATCGCTTTCGCCGGGAGTGTCATAAAAAGTCGCACGATGGTTATAATTAATATCATAATATTAATATCGCACGTAATCGTAATTAATCGTGTTTTCGCAAGTGTTTTATATGTGTACGTGCGTGCAACGAAGAAATCTTCTGAGAGGAGAACGCCTGAGAGGCATCGTGTGACGACGAAGCAGCCATGACGTGAGTAATTTATTTATTACATTCTTTATTGCTCGTGAAATTAATTGCATATTCAATTACTTCACGTGCACGCAGTAACTATTTTATGAAAGTATTAATTATTTTAGAGACGTTGCTACTAATCGAATATACTTACTTGATATATTTTACAGATCGTCGTATTTCAAGATAGTTTAATTTCACCGATATGCATCATATCGGTGAGTGATAAATCATATTTTATTTTAATTTTAAGTAATGGATTCGTTTACATACAAAGTATATATTGTATTATGTATGTATGTACGCACGTATCCAATTTTAATAATAGCATAAAGATGATACATGTAACATTTCATAAATTTATTAACTTTAAAGTGAACGAGTGAAGGACAGACTAAAGTTAATTTTAGAATGGATTCGCAATATACAATACATGGAATATAAGCCTGTACATATGAAATGTTCATAAAAGAAAAGCAATTGCAGAAAAGTAATTCTTAAATATTTTTAGTATATATTTGTGTAATTAAAAAGGCAGACATTTTAAATAGCTTATTCCAATTAATTTATTTAATAAAAAAGAGGAATGAGTTAATTAAATTATTAATTTTATTTTGTTCTTGTAATGTGCTAACTTCACTTTAATGCTTCATAGCTTATCTATTTATATTTGTTAATAAATAATTTGTTGTTAATAATTTTATTTATTTAAATTTACATGCGACATTAAAATTTTTTTATTTTCTAATCAACTAATTACAATATCAGCTTATCATTAAAATATAATGTATAAAAAATTAAATAAAATTGATGTTATAATAAATATAATGATATTAAAAGTTAGGAGCTATAAAAATTGAAGAAGAATCACAAATTAACATAAATATAACTTCGAAGTGTGTAAACTCTATGCAATGATATTATTCAATTTTTATCGTTATAATTATTGCAATCCCGATATCCGATTGTATTTAATTTTCGGAATAACGTGGCTTTCCTCGTGTTTTCCATATTCATATAGATTTAGATCGACAAATCGTGGAGAGTCGTTCGAACAACACAAAATACTCGATTCTATTATTAATGTTATTTTGCCCAATAATTTCTACATTTTCTACTTTAATAGTTTATTTTTAAAAGCAAAGCGTTCCCATTAAATAAGAAATAATTAATAAAAAAATGAGAAGAAACCATAAAGAAATTTATACGAGTCCTGATTATTCTGTCAACCGATCGGCTTTATGGAAAAAGTACAGTTGGTAAAAAGGTAGAACGAAATGTCAGACATGAATAGAGAAAATGAATAAGGCATATTAAAGGCGGTCATTCAAACGCAAATTACTCCCGGCTCCATTTTCATTTTGCAAATAAAGCGTAGCGAATCTTACCGGAAATAAGAATGAGTTTTCGTGCGCTTGCGAGTGTGTGTATGTTTCCCCTTGCTTTATTTAACCACGCATATAAAATTGATTTTTTTCTATCGAATTTTTTTTACCTTTCATTTTTACAAACTTAATAACTTAAAAACTTAATAAATGAAAAGAACTTATATGTGCAAAGTATTAAAAGTCCTAAATCGTATTAATAGATAAACTTTTGTAATAAGCAATAACTTGTTAATTATTTTTAGAGACATAATTAAGCAAAATTTCCAATCTCAAATATCAAAATAATAATTCATTTTTTAATGTCTTTACATAAAAAAATAGGCACTTAAAAAGAAAATTGATTGAAATTTATTTTTAAAATTACATAAAATTACATTTTATATTCTTTTAAATAGAAGAAATTAATTTTCTATTATTATCTCTTCTGTTCGTTCATCTTCTTATAAAATTTTACTGATAATAATTATTTGTTTTATAAGATTTTGCTTGAAAAGTGGAGATAAAAATTATATTATAGAATGGTTTATTAGTATTCTATTAAATTGATTTCTTTATCGAATATTTATCGAATATCCAATATTGTTGCGTAATGTAATACTCAATAGACGCAACCATTCAAACACGTTTCCTAATTGACAGCTTTTTTCTACAGTAATTGGAAACGGTTGAAGAGCTTCTCCGTGAAGAAATTTCAAATTAGAAAGACATCTGGGAGAAAGGGATCTGGGAGAAAGAAAACGACATCGATAACGAAACAGAAATTATCCTTATAGATAGAAGCGAAATGAAAAAATTGAACTTTACGAAATATATATATATGCGATATAAGTTATTATTGTATACGAGGTAATTTATCACTTTTGACAGATAAAATTGCGTTGTTTAGCAAAAAAGCGTTTTCGCAACTTCTAGTGCCAACTATACTTTATTTTTTGTCGATTAAAATGTATAGAATTTACTCATTATTAATATATATCATAATTTTATTAGTATATAGCATATAATTTTTATTTTATATATCATATATACGGTTCTATAACATATTATGTTTATTTACATCGCTTAAAGAGACATTGTTCCTTCAAATGTCAATTATTGCGAAGAATATTACTAAGGCGAAGAATATTACTAAGGCGAAGAATATTAACGTAATTTAAAGGTTTAGGATGCTCGCATGAAATGCAAGAGATCCGGGTTCGAGATAATAATTTTTCGCAATAAGAATTAATTATTTACAGATTTTAATATATTATTCAACATTATTAAGATCGTTTCAAAGATGCGAATAAGCATCAAAAATTTGTTAAATTACTAGTTAATTTAACTCGTGATATTATTGCGGTAATTTAGTAGAGCGTTTTTAAAACCGTTTTTAAGAAAAATCATTTCGGCGCGCGTTTCTAGTACATATAGTATAAAGTATATAAATTTACATAAGAGACATACAAGCATTTAAGATCCAGCTAGACCGTTTAAGATTTCTTTGATTTCTATAGTTTGTGTTATCGCACATATACAGTCCTATAATATATTATATTGTTTTATCTTATAATTATGTATAAATGAACTTACTTTACATTGCATATATTCTTATAAATAATTTGTATTTGTATTGTTTATACTACACATACACTTAAATAAATGAAAATAATATTATTTAAATAAATAGATAAATAGAATAATATTATAAACAGATACTTGTACACTGAGAAAAAAATACAGTTAATTTTAATAAATATTTAATTCAATACTGCCAACTAAACATTTACTTACAGTAAATAAATACTTGTTCAATAAAAAAAATGATTGTTAAATCAAATTAACATTTTTTGTATCAAATAAATATATCTTTATATTTAATAAATATTCAGTTGACAGTATTCAACTGAATATTTATTAAAATTGACTATGTTTTTTTTCAGTATAGGAAATTTCAATGCTTGTGATTTGATAAAAAACTACATAAACATTTCATCTGAAACAACGTGTAAAATGCAAAAGAAAAATATAGTGAGAAAAAAAAGAAGTAAAAATAAAGATATCTCTGCAGAATTTTATTCTACAATCGATATATATATATACAGCTATTCTTTTCATTTTGAAACTATCAGGTTTGTAAGAACAATAAATTTTTATTAATTAACAAGGAAGCAATACTTCTTTTTTTATTTATTTCTTTTATCTTGGATTTAATTTTAATATAAATTTAATTATAATTAGTAAGTAATCAGTTACATAGATATTAATTTTTTGTAACAAAATTGAAATAAATTTTTTAAATTATCCTAACATTATTATTAACTAAATAGTATCTATTTTAAAAGGAACGAAGCAATCATTCCTACTTTTTTTTACACAATTTTTAATTATGTTTTTAAATAAATTATTTTTTTCACAACAAATTAGATAAAAGTTTTTAAGAATTTTATTATCTGTTAACATTATAAGAATCGATATTTTATTAGAACTGCCAAAGGTGCCAATTTGTTTTGTTTTTGTTTAAGAAAGAGTTATTTTGATACTTATTTGTATTATTTGAATTGTTTATATTTTTAATATCCTGCACTGTAGGTTTAATACAAGAAAGAAAAAAGTTGAAAGCGGATTAGCGTTGATTAGCGGAATCAATAAAATGGCACCATTAGTCGTTTTAATGTTCATATCATTGTAAACATTGTAAGAAAATAAAAGGAATAAAAGAGTATTATGCGATATTTTCAGAAATAAAAATTCATGATATTCGAAGTTAACTGACCATATACCGCGTTATATTTGCCAAATGATTACGAAGAGTATTACAAGAGTATTAATGGCACACTAGAGATACTTTTACACTCATTTGAATGCTATATTTACTCATAAAGCTCGACATAAAGAAAAAAAATTTTGGTTCAAGTTATATTAGCATCGAATCTACTTTTGCGTCATAAATTTACGTATAAATGCGTATGCAATGGAAGTCGTTTCCATTTAACAAGCCATTTTAGTATTTTGAAATATTGTGGGGTGAAGTAGCGAAGCTTTCTTCGTATTTATATCGAGTTTCGCTTGAGTTTAATGAGCTCGATAAGTCGAAAAGTTTATTCATTGCATCGTGAATATGTTCAATTTTAAAGACCATGTACATGGTATGTGTGATGATAGACGAACTCTACCTCTGAAACTTTATTAATTCAATGAAAATTACTGTTTTCGCAGCGCGCGCGCGGCAATTAGGAAATTAAGTTTTGTCAAATGTATTATATAATTAGAATGAAGATAGTATGTATACGTACTCCTTACGATTATTACTAATTATTATAAATAGAAGAGAATATTAATTTGAATAACGCAATAATTTCAAAAAACTAAATGAATATTAAATGATTTAAAAGTCAATAAATTTATTTATATAATTTAATTTTTTTATTTAAATATTATTAAATAATATATTTGTATAAGTAAAATTTTTGGACTCAGAAATTATATGTCTTTTAAGTCGTTTAAACTATTATTTAAAAATTTTCAATTTTAATATAAAAATGAAAATTTTGAAATAATAAAAATGAAAAATTTTTATAATCGTTACAACGTTTTATCAACGAGTAACGTTTTTAACTAGTAAGCTTGTAATCCGAGATATTTTTAGTATGGTTAAATAAATCTCTTGATGGTGCAATATCACGTATGAATGCACGAGATCAAATAAAACATGCATTACATTCGACGACGTGTTTGATGATTTCAGATATATTCGCTTCCATAAAATCTCCATGAAACATTAATGGCGATCCAGTAGATGATTTATTCATGTGAGATGTTGGCGCGTTCCGGGTACGTCAAATGTTTAGCTTCCTGTAAAAATTCAATTTTCAATCTTCAAGGA
>Ga0157363_1006841_pt1 | contig 10765 bp, 5 predicted proteins | sample AttsexASBM1_FD_111477 | JGI IMG/M metagenome (GOLD analysis project Ga0157363, IMG submission 111477) | Fungus gardens microbial communities from leaf cutter ant in Ribeirão Preto, State of São Paulo, Brazil - Atta sexdens ASBM1 | ecosystem: Host-associated > Fungi > Mycelium > Unclassified ...
ATTTTTATTGAGCACGATTATTTTTAAAATATAGCTAAAATATTTTTTTCAATTATTGGAACAATTTCTTTTTAAATTTAATTTGGCAAATACATTAAGATGCATCGTTATTGTTTTGTCAAAATATTATATCGAAATATCGAAATTAATTACGTAAACACTTGTTACCAATATTTTAGAAAAGATTAGAATTTCGTATCTATTTTTGTAAATATATCCGTATATATAATTACAGATTTCAAATTTTATTTTTAATATTAATATTTTATAATATTTCATATAAAGTGGATTATTATTAGAGCCATAATTGGAAAAAAGTTATTTTTCACTTTAAATAAAATTAAAATTAGTATAAAAATAAAATTAGTATATTAAGGTTTTTATACATGATAATTTTTAATAGGCAAGTGTGCGCTAAAATGTATTAAAAAGATAAATTTGGTTTATGTAATTATGAATCATAAAGTGAAAATGACAATAAAATTAATATTACGCTATCTTTATTACAATTCGTATCAATTCGTGGGAACATTTTCTATATATTTTAAATGATCCTTTTTTTTTATTGCTTCATTTCTATGATACACATTAATCAAACACACGATTATTAATAGACATTTGTTAGTGATACATTTCTTAGAAATTTTCCTTTTCATCAATTCTCAAAGGTTTTTGATGATGTTGACTATATATGAAAGATAGCGTGTATATTTAAAATTTTAATCAGTATTTCATAAAGAAATAATAAGGGATTTACGCGCGTAGTCTTCTTTTTGCAAGATCGAAAGTAACAGTTGAGACTTAAAAAGCGATCCTTTGAAAGACGCTACTGAGGAGATATGCAAATAAATCGCTTTCTTACCATCGACGCACCGACACGTCGATTCACTAACTCCATTTTCACTTTTGAAATCTATACCGCGCCAGTAGTCATACTTGAACATATAATATCCGCCGTCACTGTTGCGTGACGTTCTATCGTCAATTCGTCCGAGCGGAACCAGGATCATCTCATGATCCATTGTCGTCGACATTCACGTTTTCACACCCTTTTTAAAATCCGAAAAAATTTCTTCAGATTGAGAAGATTAGAAAAGGAAAAATTCTCACTTACTCAGGGCCATTGATGAAGACATCTTCGTTCGAAGAGAAGAGGGAAAAACTTATCTCGCGGACATCCCCCGGCGTTTGTTTGTTTACAACGTCGCGAATGGCATCTGTGACACCCAGGGCCGAACGAGAGACACGGCCGAACTAGAGACACGGCCGAACTATTTTAGCTAAGAATTGTCACGGAGAGTACTGCCGGCGAGTTATGCATGATGCGTCGAAAGCGGCGAGTGAAACAGAAAGAGGGAGAGAAAGAGAGAGAGAAAGAGAATGAGAAAGAGAATGAGAGTGATAATTGTGGCGGGGAGAAGGCACAACACCGACAGTAAAAAAGAAAAGAAAGAAGAGATAAGTAAAGGAAGCAATCACAGTTGCACGGGACGGGCCACGAAACGACTGTCCGTGAAAAGACCTCGACACACTTTACTCTCGAGGCTCGCGACCAACCGATCGGTTCACTTTCTCCCATTCTTCCTCCTTCTTTCTCCGGAGGCGCCAGTTCCTGGTCTCAAGGGAAAGTGGTATTCCTTCTACCATCTTCTATACAGTCAATACTCCGCCTTTCGACGACGATTCGTCATCGCGACGCGCAGGAATGCAGCCGGAGCTGGCGAGCCATCTTCTCTTAGGTCCATCTTGAAAATGATCTATTCAAGAATATACATTATGTAAGAAGTATAGTCTCTTATCCGAAACGAACTTTTGGATTTTTGGATTCAATTTAGCTGGTACTGTTGGGTCGGATTATAAAGGATCTCGCATGCCATCGGGACGTGATCATTCGCGAAGTACGTCTTTGCTTCTGGGCGCTGGAGAAAAAAAGTGTGAGCCAAACGTAAAGTCTAATAGTGTTGGCTAAATTTATTTACGTTGCTGCTGCGACAGTTGTCGCTACATCGAATTCCTGCATTTCGCTGTATAAAGTAGTAGGCGCAGCTACCGCATTATTCTCAACACGTACAATTTATCTTCTGTGATTCCGAAATCCAATATATGAATCCCGATCCAAATACTCTGACAAGGAAAGAATGCTTCTCTTTCAGAAAAAGAAAATTATGCAATATAATGGCTATGTTTACACCGTGTGCTTAGACCGCGACCTAAATGCGGTATAAATATAGCCAAAGTCCTTCATCATACATTACTCGTTTGTTATTATATTCTATTAAAACAAACTCGTTTAAAATAAACAGGTGCACTTATAGCCTCTACTTTCTCATTAAGTCGATCGTTTCTTGGATGATGATAGAGCCAACCGATCAATATCCGCAAAGCAAATAAATGACAATTTACAAACCGATAGGAAAATAAGTAATATTTCACTTCGTAGGGACACTTTAGTGGAATCTATTAACACATGTACAAAAATCCGCTAGTTACGAATAGTTAGAATGTGTCACAAGGTGTATGTATCATGCAAAATGGATACATGTATAAGAGAAATGATGACAAGGAGTATATATAATTGCAAATTATGACGAGTGCTCTCCTTGGATAATATTATGCACAATATAAATTTTGTATAAAATTGACATTTTGCTCGATAAATGTATACGTGATTTTTTTCCAATCGATCAAGCTGGTGCGGAAAACGAAAAGCATTTCTGACAGTTGAAATCCTTATACTTTCAAGACCGAATGTTGCAATTCGTGCAATTAATAATTTGCAATTTGTCATAGTTTATCTGCGCGTTAGACTACTCTGTATTCTGTAGTCGCTAATCAAAGAATTCGAAAAATTCTGTAGTTATTTGAACGAATGTTCATGATTGCGAAATGTCGCGTAGTCCGATAATCAATATTTTCTCATGGGCATAGACGATTTGTATGCCTCAAACCGTTCGTACGACGGCGCTGTCCCAGGTGCAGCCAATCCCATAGACTGCATTGGTCCACTCTGATACGTCGGCGGAATCGGATGTCGCAGTGTATTTCCCATGCTACTCGAGTTGCTCCATCTGTAATCAGCGCACGATTATTTAGCTATCGAATTACATCTAAAAATATCTTTTATCGCGATCATAATAAAGTAAGATCATACGTGCTGAAAGTTATATCTGTGAATCAAATAGCTTACCTGTTAACGCTATCGGACGATCTAGAACTCCAGCTGGAAGGCTCGTTGCGAGGATCGCGAGACCCACTGCTTGTCACAGAGTTAAAGGATTTTGAAGATGTAGGTCCCGAATGCCAACCACTTGGTGTACGATTGCTTTCCACATAACGACTTTCACCTGTATATAACAATAGCACGCAAGAATGAATGAAGACGGTGCTTTTATTATTATTTTTTTAATAATTTACTACAATTAAAACATTCATCTCTCTCTCTATGTTTTCCGCAAGATATATAAAAATTATTAAAATATTCACCAGCAAGAAAAAAGTTAATTATACAATCTTATTTAAATATAAATTAAAATTTCATTAACTCTGCGTTCGTATTACTTGGTATGCTTTATAATAAAAACTATGTTAATCACGCTTGCAGGGACATGATAGGTACGATTGATGCGTGTTCGCGTCAAGTATCGCATAGCATTTAATAGATAAACCAGAGAAACTTTTGTACACTGCTTTCATATCCTGTTCATAGAATCATAAGACTGATAGCAGGTTCAACTAACTACAATGAAAACTCAACAAAAATCATATAAATTTTTATTATGAAGCATACACATTTATAAAAGAGAATACAGACTGGATTTGGAATGATAATGAATTTCTGTACAAGCTTTAATGATAATATATAAAAGAATACCAAACTAAAATACTTAAAAATTAGGAAACTTAAACCAGCGCTTAATTCTTAGTACAAACTTCTATAATCTGAAATTATTAGGATCAAGTAAAATCCTATTCTCAATTTCTTCTTATGTGTATATATATTTTTACCGATATATTTCTTTTTACAGTATGAAATAAAATTATTTTAATTTTAATTCTTAAAGAAAAAATTATTTTTCTATATAATAAATTTAACATTACTTGTAATAATAAACACAAACTTTAATAAATTATATGTGAATTTAATAAACAAACTTAACATATATTTAGTAGAACTTCAAATAAAGACTAAACAATTACTATATTTAATAAAGAAATCTAATGATAAAAGTGTTGGATTTAAAAAAGAAATATTTATGTGTATGAGCCGACATGTGTTACCAAAAATTAAGAATACTTAAACAAACAATATCTTTATTATATATTCGACTAGCTTTAGCTAGTTTTTATAACTTAGTCATATATAACGTGTGCTCGTAACTATATAAACTATTTCTATCTTTAAAAATGTTTGGCACTTAAAAAAAAAAGATTTGTAAGATATTCCTTCCTTTTGCTCATATATTAATATTTTCTCCTTCACATATCATAAACCATAAAATATTTTTATATAATAAAAAATAATGTTTATATATTGATAAAATCCATTTCTCAAAATTATTGACTATTTACGTGAAAGATATATAAATTATAAAGAAAAAACGAGATTTCTTTACTATAAGTTTATTTAATTTTCCTGTGTGTATCAATTTTTCTTACTAAAAAATTAAATTTTACATTTTTTAAATCTCAAAAATTTTGTTGAGTAAAAAGTTTATTTTGGGCGCATATTTCAATGTTTATAATATATATATTGAAAGATAATATAATTTATCTGTACTATCTAATTTCACATTATTGTATATCGTTCAAGAATTTCAAATCAAGAATACTCTAAACGAAAATAAATTTACATGTATAATATCAGGTCGTGTGTATATATTCTCTTCTTTGTCAGAAATGTTCGTGAGGATGTTTTGGCTACTGTATTGCTTCCTTACTTAACGTAATGCCTATATCCTGTGTAGAAAATTAAAGAAAAACCGTCTAAAAATGGTTCAGTGTGATATCGATTATAAGAGTAGAAAAGGAGATAAAAATTCCTAGTGTCGTGTAGTAAAATCACTTCTTGTACATATACGGTTTATTTCATACTTACGTGGTGTGCTAGATGTCGGAGGTTTGAAACTATCACTGTATCGCGTATGAGTGTCTCTAGAACTTCGATGTGTTTCGGGATCGGAACGTCGTACTTCGCGTTCGCGAGTATAGGACGTGGTATTCGGACGATCATATCTGTGTAAATTCAAATAAAGAATATAATTAATTTGAAATATGATTTCATTTTCACTTTATGATTTAAGAGTATAATACGTACCTTTCCTTAACTTGTCGAGGATCCAAGGATGAGGATGTGGTAGATAAACTTTCTCGCCGTACAATGACTTCTCTTCCCCGAGAAACATCGGAAAAGCTGTCTGGTCGACTGTTTCTTGAAGAAAAATCGCTACTTCTCTTGAATTCTTTTTTCAATCCCAACTCTTGAGTGGATCTGAAATAAATTTCATTATTATTATTTCAATATTAATATTGGATTAGTCATTATAGTATTCGGAAATTTCGTGATGATTTTTGATAGATTGAAATGATATATACTGCAAAGCATGGTATTTAATATATTTTTAATAAAAAATTGTTTTAATATAAACTTTAATAAAATTTTAAAATATGACAAATTTTAATTTTAAAATATTGTTTAAGTTTACCTGCTGGATTCATATCGAGATGGTGGCGAAGGATCCAGTCGTCTATCTGACACTCGCTCCAACATCTCATTTCGCCTATCGACAATTCTTTCCGGACTATGCCTGCGACTATGTTCTGTAGCTAATCGTTTTCTATCAGATTCCGCGTACAAATCTCGCGGATCTCTCCTATCGCTGGACGACCTCTTTATGGACGGTGGCGGTGGCGCGCGTCGACTCTCTTCCAAACGCATCTGCTGTCTCTTCAATTCCAATCTTTCGCGCTCGAGCTTTTCCCTCTCAAGCTTTTGCCGCTCACGCTCGAGTCGTAGTAACTCGGCCTTTTCCTGTTCGATCCGTTCTCTTTCTCGTCTCAATTTCTCTCGTTCTCTCTCCAAGCGTGCAGATTCTTCTCGATGTCTACGCTCTATCTCTCGCTGACGTTCCATGTCTTCCCTTCTTCTTCGCTCTTCCTCTCTTAGCATTCGTTCTCTTTCGCGCATTCTTTGCCGCTCACGTTCTTCCTGAAAATTCAAGATTTTGTCTTTTACATGAATTCGTTTTTGCTACTAATGATCTTATTCGGAATCGAAAGCTGAAAATATTTACTCTGATTTTAGCAAATGTGAGAACGTCGTCTCGCTTCCGTCGTTCGCGGCTCCGAGATCTACTATGAGATCGGTGATCTCTCTCCCAAGTACGAATCCGTTTTTCTTCTCGCCTTCCTCTCTCACTTTCCGGCTTCTTGCTAGTAGACTTTGTCGATCGAGAATCGGACTCTTTAGACAAATCTTCCTTTTTGTCTGGCATTTCAATTTTTATTTTTAGTTCGACACTTTCATTTTTATCATCAGATTTTTTTGCTAAACAAATAATATATATAATCGGTTAATGTCTATGTATATTGTTAGAAGTTAAAGACTTATAAAAGTTTCCCGGCTGAAATAATATTTTTCGCAATAAATTATTTACAATTTTAAAAGATGCTTATTAACATCCATTACTTATCAATTTAATTTGTGATATTAATATCTTAGTTTTGCTTACGATTACGTTTTAAGAGTGAAAATAATTTCGGCGTGCAATTTGCAGAACGAAATATGTATATAAATTTACACTAAAAATATTATTTAAACACTAAAGATTTAGATTAGATCGTTAAAGCTGTAGTTATTCAGTTATGTATTTACATTTGCGATATTAAAACGTTTCATTTATAAAAAAATAATTTTCCCCTATTAGAGCGTAATTATTATACTGTAATAATATTTACTAGCATCTGATCCTTTTTCTTCGGGTTCCTTTTTTATTTCCTTCTCCTTTCTTTCATTTATATCATGATCCTTCGGCTTTTCTTTCTCCTCTTTCTTCTCTGATTTACCATTAACCGTATCACGTTTACGTATATGACTTTGTTGCGTATCACCTTTTGCCTGTAAGAGAATTTATAAGTTTTAAGACTACAGAAGAATTTTATTTTGATGATGTTGAAATTCAAAAAAATCATAATTTACCTTTTCCACAGAGATGACACGCCCATGAAGCTCAGTTCTATGCAAATGCTGTATACATTTCGCAGCATCTTCGCTCGAAGACATAGTAACATAACCGTAACATCTCGCCCCTGGAGTTCTTGCATTTGTTACCACTTTTGCGCCTATGACCTTGCCGTACTTCGAAAAGATCTGCTTCAAATCAGTCGCACGAGTACTGGACGATAAGCCAGATACCCACAAATTGCGACTGCTTGCATTGGTTGGATTGATCTGAGATGTCTTCTTATCTACGAAGGATATTACGCACATTATAAATAATATACAAATAAAAAAAAGTAGTCACATGTATATAATAGAACATTATAAAATATATGTTTATGTGGGATTTTATAGAATTTGCAATACCTCTCTCTTTTTGCAAAAGAAGACATTGCATTCACAAACTAAACAAAAATAAATTACGTAGTAAAAATCTGTAAACCAACACAAGAAGTACATGTGTAAATGATTATTATTTAATACAATGATAAAAAATGAAGTAGTACACAATAGAAAAATTTGCAATAGAACAATTCATAATAATATAAGAAATACGCATACATTTCGACCTTAGATTTCGGTCTTCTTCAGACTACAAAGAAATAAAAAGAAAGAAAATATAGATGTTGCAAATCGTTAATGCTCTTAAAATTATAATTTTTATTGTCCTTACTTAAGTAAAATCATTAAGTTATGGTATTGTCATGAAAGTCATCTCTCATATGGAATGTGTTACCGATGCATTAAATTGTCAAATTTGCTGGACATTACAAAATTTTTTTGTTGTATATTTGATTTATTAAAGTATTTTTTTTAATAATATTAATTGTAGAATAAAGTTAAATTTACATGGATTTTATAGGCGATACATGTCCAGAGATGTCGATCGTTCGTTAAGCATATAAATGAAAACATTTTATGACGAGAAGTCAAATGTCAAGTACAAAGAACAAAATAGAGTTGGAAAAAGGGATGAGACAATCAAATTATGTTAGAATATAGGATATATAGGATATCACACAATATTCCATAATCTATGGTCCATATTGAATGTCACATGAATTTGACTGGATAAATGCAAAGATATTAGATGAAGAAAAAATTTTACAAAAAAAGCTGATCTCTAAAATGTTATATATAAAACAATAGAATAATGGATTAAAATTAAAAAATGATATAGTATTTCTTAATCCTATATATTCTAACATAATTTGATTTCCCTTTCTCTTCCCTTTCTCCAACTCTTATTTTGTTCTTTGTATTTGTCGTTTGTACTTCTAATCATAAAATGTTTCCATTTGCACACTTACTAGTGAATGATCAACATCTCTGGATATGTATCGCTTATCAAATTTATGTAAGTTTAACTTTATTCCAAAATTAATATTATTTAAAAAAAAAACTTGAATAAATCAAATATACAACAAAAAATATTATAGTGTCCAGTAAATTTGGCAATTTAATGCATCGGTGATTCCATATGAGAGAGATGATTTTCACGACAACTTAATAGTTTTACTTAAATAAGGACACATATCGCAAAAATTATAGTTTTAAGAGCATTAGTGATTTGCAACATATATTTCTTATTTAAGCTATATATTATATAATCTATATTTTCTTTTTATTACTTTGTACTGAAGAGAACTCAAATCTAGGGTACGAAACGTATGCGTATTTCTTATACCATTGCGAATTGTTCTATTGCAAATTTTTCTATTGTGTACTATTTTATTTTTTATCATTGTATTGAATAATAATCATTTACACACGTACTTTTTGTGTCGGCTCATTTACAGGCATTTACTATGTAACTGATTTATTCATTTGAGCCTAAATTGTTTATTAAATTATTATAAACAAAAGCTTACCTTTCTCTTCTCTCTTCTGACTTTTATTGCTAGACTCCGCGCTGAAAGAGATAATATTGTCATTACGTTAGAAAATTAAAAATCATAATAGTTCTGATAAACAATTAATTAGGACTATAAATGTGATTAATAAGTATCTCTGTAACTATGTTAAGGACATAAATTTGGCTAGCAACTTATATTTAGGTAGTACGACCTAGATTTTTTGGGGGAAGGTTTCACTCGTATATCATCTCGAACGTTATCAGTTCTATTTAGATTACTGGATCTGTATTCACTGTGTTCTCTGTTTATCCACTTTTGTCATTCATGCATAAGGAAAGCGTCCATGCGATAACACATTCAGCTCTAAGTATCCATAAAAGGATCATCTGCTGCAGTTCTTCTGACAGGATACTTCTTGCCATAATTGGGAGTTCTTTTAACGCTTTTCTCTCTTTTTTTTTTTTTTAAGTAGTAGTATCTTCAGTAAGCAATAGGATTGCTTCTTGATAGTACGAGGACTTTAGTACGCTTTGCCGAATATAATTTACCATAAGATACTAATGTCCTTTGTATAGCGATGCACGATGAAATTGCTGCCATTCAATAAAACGAATGAATGTCCTCGTGTAAGGAACACAGCATACAGAGCTCATTAGTTTTTTTCTTGGTATAGAGTATACGTATAATCGCTTTTATTAAATATGCGGAGGAAAATACAAGCGACATTCGAGACTTTAAGTCTGCTAGCCAAGTTCTTAATTTCTTAACATAATTTCCAGAGTTAAGAATTACAGCCTAAAGGGAAGGACACAGATTGGAAGATTAACTTCCGAGATTCGATTTAAAAAAAAGGGAATTAAATATAATCTTGCATGTGACGTGAGTGATCTCATCTTGGAAATCCATTGTCCTGACGGTACAGAGAGAGAGATAGAGAGAGAGAGAGATTATTCCGATGATACGGTTATGCAGCAGTAGAACATCCCTAGCAGAGTCGTGAGCGATATATTTGCTGTACCACAGTACTGCGAACCGTACTTTTTTAGCTCTATGAGAGAGACCAACCTCTTGCTTCCTCCATCTCCACCCTCCTGCTTGATCTTCGTCCCGTTCGCACCGGACGTCGTCCCTTCCTTGCCGCCGGCACCAGGTTCCGCTCTACCGCTGCCTTTAGGGTCTCCCTTCTTGCTGTTTTCTTCCATTTTCTTCTTCTCTCCACCATCTACAGGGACAATCAAGGTAGCATAGTCACTTTCTGCGAAGCCCAGACTCTTCTCCCTCCCTCCTAACATCTGCTGCTTTTGTGAAAAACTTCCAGTCAGGAATTTTGGCCAAGTCACTAAGAAATTCACACAGCAAAACGATGTGGCTTGCACGATATTACGAGCCACTGATCTTCGATAGCATGGATTTGATCCAGAGAACCTAAAGCTTTCTCGTCGGTTTTATCGGTTTTACACGTGCACATACACGCGTGCGCGCAAAGCTACCTTCGCATTTTTTTTCCCACGAAACTTTGAATTGAAAATGAAATTAAAAAAAAAAAAAAAAAAAAAAAAAAAGAAAAAAAAAAAAAAAAAAAAAAGAGAGTGTCAAACATTAGAAAATTGAAACTAACCTGTAACCAATCTATGATGTATCAATTAACAGGGACCTAGAGTCTCATTTAAAAAAAAAAAAAAAAAAAAAAAAA
>Ga0157363_1006843_pt1 | contig 10765 bp, 3 predicted proteins | sample AttsexASBM1_FD_111477 | JGI IMG/M metagenome (GOLD analysis project Ga0157363, IMG submission 111477) | Fungus gardens microbial communities from leaf cutter ant in Ribeirão Preto, State of São Paulo, Brazil - Atta sexdens ASBM1 | ecosystem: Host-associated > Fungi > Mycelium > Unclassified ...
AAAATTACACAGTTACGAATAGATATCTATATACTTTTGCAAAAAATATAGAAAAGAAAAGAATATCTTGATTCTTCTGTATCTAACTTTTAAAGTCATAATTATGAGAAATCAATCAGTAAAAGTAAAAATCTAGATAAGAACTCCATTATATTAAAATTATATTAAAATTATAAAAATCATGTTAATTTCATAAAAATAAATTCGTAGCAGCTGAATAAGTTTCATATCTCTTCAAAAGCACAATACACCGTAAATTAGCGAAGCAAAATTAGTCTAATGTAAACTGGAACGGCACAGCAATTCAAAGGACGATGCGAACAATGGCAAGCGAACAGAAGCACTCTCGTAATAGAAATAAGCGAAACGTCGTCAAATTCCACGTGTTACTAGGTTACTGTATACTCCATGAATTGCTCGTAAACTCCTATTTTCCTGAATAAGCACGAACATGAAAAGTAAACCAAGCAAAATTACCATTGTCAAGCATTGTCTAAAAAAATCATTCTATCTCACTTAACAATTCAATCAGAAATATCTTTCAAAATTATCTTATCTACAAATAAGTGTCATCCAAAGTTTATTGTGTGTTAATTGCTGAAAATCATAAGAAAACACATTATTTCTATAATGATCAATGAACAATTAAATAATTTTCTGCTAGCAAGAAAACTAGCAATAAAATTATTTAAGATCAATGCTTTATATTAAATTATTTAAGATCAATGCTTTATATTAAAATTAATTTTTTTTAACTTATATGTAAAGACATATAATAATTAATTTTATTAATTAATCTAAAAAAGATTTTTTAAAACGGATAACATTTTATAAATGATAGATCAGATTTATAATATTTGTCTTAAACTTCAAAACTTTATATAATCATTATTATTTATAAAAAAAAAATTATATTATCTAGAATAAAAAGAGTAATGCAGATTTATCGCAAATTAAACCTACGAACGAGAGGAAAGAAAAAAGAAGTCAATGATTTGCGAGAGGAGCATTTTACTGCATAAGAGAGTGAGCGATATTTCTATACTCTATATTTCATATAGAGCTATGCAGGGAAGCCATATAGACTGCTATATGACCATCTTGAACTGATATATGCGTGACGTTATTCGTATCCACTTACTTCCTCGTTTGGCAGAAGATTCGAAGCGATCTGAAATGGGTCACCTACGCGGTTAGAAGACATGTACGACAATACGACGACGCGTCGCTTGCTAGTCATCATTAATAACTTTTTAGTCACTGAAAGAATGTATCATCGACTGCATATGAATTCGAGAGACGTCAAAATTTATAAATTTGAGAAAATAAAAAATCTGGGCATCTTCGCTATTAAATAAGGATTTAAATTTCAACGTAATTATTGGGTTGTCCGGAAAGTGCCTGCCGACTAACCTATATAATTTAATAAATGTATATTAAAATTTAAATTTTCTGCGTTTCAATTTTCCTTCAACATCGGCACGAACTTTCCGGACAACCCAATAGAAATTATATAATTATATAATTATATAATTATATAGTTTGTCGTTCTGATTGCAAATTAATTCTTTTGAGATAATCGGTTAAACCATATAATTTATATAATATACACATTGATCCATGTTTTTGCGAATGAATATATTTGTTAACATGTAGAAAGTAATTTCAGTTACATATGATATTGAATAATAAATGACTCCGTTTAGCAGAAAAAGCAACTTTGCTACTATTGTAAGATTCATTAATACAATTGGTTTCCTTAATAATAATAAATGGTTTGTACATTTAAATTATTAAAATTTAAATCTAATGAGGAAGAGAGAGAGTAAGGATAAGAACCAATTATATTAATTAAAAAATTTTACAACAGTTCAAAGTTGCTTTTTTTGCTGAACGCAGCTAATGAAACGTAAATCCATCAATCTCTGCTTCCCGTGCACAGTAAACTATCTCAAAAGTAGAATGCCTATAAGGATCTACGAAAATTGATTCTCTCTCCTCCTTTAATAATCGCACCTCAGTTCTGCGGTGTTTTTACGATTTCTAAAAAGATTCAAAGTTGATCGATACGTCGATTAGCGACCACTCCTCAGATTCCTTTGTGTCCAGTGAATTGACCATTAGCGAGTTTCCAAGAGATATCATCGGTCATTATGCGGCGGTGAAATACAAAGTATCTCGAAAGTACGTCTTACTGAGTTTTGCGTAAAAATTTTATGGACAGATAAATTTGAAACATACTATGAAATCGCGTATGCCAATTTACGCGTGAGAAGAAATCAACCAAATGATTTCGGCAAAAAGATGTCAAAATTCTCCAACAGATACGACGAAGAGCAAAGAGAGAGAAATTAAATCGTTTGTATTAGCAATATGTCAAGGTTTATTCCTTAATACGTGAATGCTGCAATCACTCAAGAATTAATTATAGGCATTGTATTACCGCGATATGACGACGTAGCCTCGCCATTCTGTATGGATAACGAATTAGTACCGTTCCGACACATGGCTTTATAGACTATCATCCGCGCCGCGTGTTTCCTATCACCAACTATCGTGAACGTTCAGCACAGTACGGCGAAAGCGGGAACATGTTTCCTGACCATGTATAAATAATAAGACCGCGTCGACAGTCGCTATAATTCAATTCACACCTGATAACGCATCCATAGAATTTCCATATTACAGACCGTAATAAAATTAAAAATATTTTCAGGGCGGTCCGCGCACCCCGGGGGGTCTGCCTCTCCTTATTCCTACCCAGCAGATGAGAATTGCGATCCTTCGTGTTTGCCGACAACACGAATTTGTTCTCCGAATTTGTTTCTCGTTGTCGCCGGTGGTCCGTCGTCGGCTGTGACGTACAAGGGAACGTATGCAAAACGATACCGCGAAACTGAAATATTTATATGCTAGATCGGAGCGATATTAGACGCTAGACAAGTAATTACGATGAATCTTACGTAGATGAATGATAATCTATTGGCGAGACATTCAGCAACAAGCGAATATTTGCTTTCATTCATCATGTTTTATTATAATCGACACGCCAACATAGATTAGAATATAGACTTATGATACCATTAAATCTTAACAGACAATAATTTAATATATTAGTAATCTAGCTTTCTTATTTCTTCCTTTAATTTATTAGAGTTCGAACAGTTAAAACTATTGTTGCACTCTGACAGTTGAAAAAATACATAAACATTTATTCTATATAAACACCTATTCACAGATTCTTATCAAGTACGAAACACTCTCAATTAATTAATTGCATTTTCTTATAAAAGACGGTAAAAATAAAAGCTGAAGAAAGATTAATAAAATATTATAATAATTAAAAAATAATATTATTTTTAATAAAACTGTTTTTCAATTCATTTTTCGTTAGATATAGAATACGTTTACGTCAATTGTGAGGGTGCTTTATTATATTTATGGCTAAAGCTGTAATATGCTATCATGCATTATCCATAAAATTATTTTTATAGTTAATGCATTGCTAATTTAAAAATAGCAAAATAAATTTAATAAACTGTGCAAAAATAGACCGATATAAATCGCAGGATTATCAATTTTCCACAGGCACAGTGTTACAACATCGTATAGTCACAATGTATAGTCTCTCTTTGTAGCAATTGCGACGTCGGCGTCGTCGACATGCATTACGGAATATTACGGGTGAGTATGGCAAAGGACGTTATAACGCTTTCGTGTGAGTAGTGTCGAATGGAGAAGCCCTAGTAGACTCTCTAAAGTTATGTTGCGTGCCATCATTTTGCGGCGTCGAACTTCCGGTATTCACGACGCAGTTACAGCAAACGGCCGAAATGACTTATACCGGCATTGGCATTTCCTAGTCAGGATCGAACTTTTCCACGCCACTTTTATTACGAATTTCTTACAGACGAAGCATACTGCAAGATCGTAACAATGCCCAAGGAATCGCATTAAGTCGCCAATGATGCCGTTATTACCGCAACAAAAAAGATCCCTTCGTCTTTATCGACACTGAACAGTGTTTCTCTCTCATTTTTTCTCTTTTTCTTTTTTTTCTATACCCGGGTCATGCCCCTGAAGAACAGAGTCTCGTCGGCGTGCCAGCGGTTCCAACAAATTGATTGTTTTAGCTACGAGGGTGAGAATACATTATAGATTAACGAAAGACCGGCACGACCGAAGACAAGATTAACGATCCGCAAGTATTTATGGCCGTGACTTGTCGGGATCGTTTAAACAAATGTTTGTTTCTTGCCTCGGTGCGACCCCGCCTCGTCAGTTTCTCGAGAAGGAAAGGCAAGGTAAGAAGATTTCCCGAAGATCTTAAGATCCACAGCTGCTGCTGATGGCGCCGTCGGTGTGCCCGGTTACCCCCCCAAAGCACATTCATTCGCAGTTGACTGACTTTGTATCTCCCTCTTTTTCTCCATCAACCACCATGCTTCATCGCTTTTCGCCAAATCGCGCGTCTCCATGAAATTCGTTCGTGCGCAACGGAAACAGATCGCGACCAATGGATACCGCATATCGCCAGCTAAACAAATAATTCCTCCGATATTGCTCTATAACGCGCGTAACCAATCGCGCGGTCTTCCCCGATAGATTCAACGCACCGGTTACGCAAAGATTTATATGACATAAGCACCGCCTGCCATCGTGCTGTGCCTTTTTCTCGAGAACGTTGGAACTAATCGACGGTGCAACAGAACCGGTGGGAGGCGGCCGCGGGGCCAATAAATTCGGAAATTTCTTCACGTGTCATCCTCGCGTCCGGTGACGCTCTCGTAAACAGACGGGCGATCTCGCAGAGGGGAGGATCAGGCCTCCGACCACCAGGATAGAGCGAATCCAAAGAAGACGGAAACGAGGGGAACGGAAGAGAGAAAGAGAGCCAGCGACAGAAGACCGGGAAAATCTCGACGATGCGGGGAAGGGTGACGATAGCGGGGGTAGGATACAGAACAGTGGGCGCCGGCTCATACGCGCGCCATTCACAGAAAATTTATGTACCAGAAGCATAAAGCCAGCGCCGCGTCTCTCGGGTCGAACCAGCCGTAGCATCCAAACCACCGGCGAATCCACAATCATTCGTTTCTTTCATCCCCTCAATCTCTCTTTTTTCATCTTGCCTCCCTCTCTCTCTCTCTCTCGCTGTCTTTTGTTTTCTCTCTCTTTTCTTCTTCAGCTTGCACGATACAATCCAAGCAGATACTGCACTTCGTCACGTATAATGATGCTGGATATGGAATGGGAGAAATCGAGCGAAGAAAGAATGTAGAAGGCAAAATCGAGATGGACATGAGGAGGGAGGCACTAGTTGAGAAATAAAGGAAAAGTAATACTATTGCCTCCTCAACGATTCCCATCATTCTGTGAGAATTTCCCGCGGAACATTTGCGGTCCATTATTTCCCTCGTACTCATATCAAGAGGGTCGGCTAGTGTACATACTGAACAAATGGCTTCTACGTCTCTACTATATTTTTTCTAAAAGAAAAAAAAGCTATGATCACCTTCGAGCTCGTTTGCACTTTATGTTACCATAATACGAAATGGCATTTAACATTTGAAAAGAAAATAATCATATCGTCCATCCATAAAATATGAAGCATTCTAGAAATTATATCGTAATATATATCGAATGAATATATGTTGCAAATCTTTATAAAAAAGTTGATATCTACATTAAAAATTTAAAGTTTTGTCGGTAATGAAAATGTGCCATCAAAAATCTGCTATGCAATCTTTTTAGATAAAATTTTTTTATATTTTAGAGAATGGTACAGATAATATACAGATATCTATGCAAATATTCATTCGTTAGATAAACTCTTTACGACTTCTATTTAAATGATTATATCCTTTTCAATCAAAGAATATTAATTATATATTATTTCATAAATAACTAATTTTTTAATAATACTAAATTATAAATATTAATCAGGCTCTCGAAATTAAAAAATACAATAAAATACACGTATATACAATAAGAGCATATATACAGCACGGAAGTTGGTGCATAAATTTCTTATATAATTAATAAATAATGTCTACATAGGATATAAATGTACAATAATTATCTGTACCATCTTATTTGTACATTTCGGTTTTTCTTCAAACCATCATCAACAAATCCATAGATGTTTTGACAAAAATCTTGTAATAATGTTGGAATTCAAATTCTATGTGAGACTGAGGATGAGCATTTTCCTATTTTCTGGTTAGAAAAACCGCAATTTGTCTCTTCGTTAAAAAGCCAAATGTCTAAAGACGAAATTATGCAAAGAAGTTAATTATATTGTTGTATTTTCAGTATATTGTACTCACCTTCATTCTCCACAGATCACAAATTCGTTATTCCAAATGTAAGAAATCAATTTTTGTAAAGAAATGAGACAACGTAAATAAGACTTAATTTTACGATATACATTTATAATATATGTTTTTTCAACGAAAATCTGACAAATAATGACCGTCAAAATGTTATTCTGCGAGCCACATCCGTAGAGAATAATACATTATAAAAATAGAGAAAAAAATAAAATTGAGAATAAAAGATAAATCATGACTAATAATACTATTTTATATTCATTAAATTAAAATCTTAAGGAATTATTTTTGATTATCCACATTTGTAATAAATATAAAAACCATGAATTTATAAGTATTTACGTCAAAAATAATTCTCATGACGTTGGTACAAAAATATATTAAACTGTATCAAAAACTCTACGATCCGTTGAATTGCATTATAGACATCACAGACATCCTAATCAGTTGAGTATATCTTCCAGATTCTTTATGACTGTGCACGTCACCGTTTTACTGTGCACGTACGTGTATAAGTAGGCAGTACCTACGCGTAACGAAGCATCGCAAAATGAGAGGAACGGCGAAACACGATCGGGTAAGAAGATAACGGCTGGCTACTGCGAGATCTTTGCTCCGCAGGTTTCCCGGAAAGAAAGGACCCCCCGAGATGAACATTCGCCATCTTATCTAGTGGAGATAGACCGTGGCGCAGCTACCATATCTGATGAGGCGCGATAGATCGGACGGCGTGACAAAAGTGTCCTGCATGTCGAGTTTCTCGCGAACATTCTCTTCAATATGCACACACCTGTAAGAACTCTCACCAGAGAGCACCTACCGTAACAAAAACTTTTAAACCTTGTTGCAAATTTTATTCGTGACATACCTATATCGTTTCTTAATTTATGTAGATCAACATCTAAACTGCACTTCACGTAAGTTAGATAAAGTATTACAGAACATGAAAGTAAAGAGATTGGTATATATACTATTGCTTATGAAATTTTTGACACTTGCATAAATTTTATGATCATCGAATGATCATATAAAAATTAGGATATTACAAAATAGTAAGTTGTGTTCTTTTTTTTTATGTTTTAGAGTACTTGTACTACTAATACCAATTGTAAAAGCTTATAAATGATTTTATTTTATATACAAAAATTATTAAATATAAATATATTGTCTTTATTTCATAGTATAATCGATAAATTTAAAGAATTCTCATTTGACATATAAAATTTATAAAGCTTTTGCAATTGGTGTTAATATGTATGCACGTATCTTAAAATATATAAAACAATAATACAATTATTCTTTCAAAATATTCAAATTTTTACATGACCCTTTGATGTCCGAACTTTCATGAACGGTAGTATATCGTCATCGCGAAAATTCTGTATATCGTATCGTTTTCTATTTTAAAATCGGACCGCCAAGTGTGACAATGTTAGATCGCGAGACAACGGTGTCGATAACAAATAAAATAACCGGCAGCGTCCAATTTAGTAAATGTTCAACACTTTCGCGACACTCGGGCGTAGATAAAAACTAGTTTCATCAACAAATGACATGTTTATATGCTTTCTTCGGTGTCGATCGGCAGAACTTCGAAAGCAAAGTCGTTCTGGCGCAGTGGGTCTCGGCGTGACGCACGACGACCTCTTTTAGAGGCGCCAGCCTGCTAGAGGAAGAGCAAGAACAAGGAGGGCGATGATGAAGAAGAGGAGGACAAACACAAGAAGAAGAGGATGATGAAGAAGAAGAAGCAGAAGAGAAGAAAAGAAGGAAGGCGTTCCGACGAAACGGAGAGCGCGGTGTCGGATCTAGATAAGATCTTCGAAACGGGGATCAGTAATATTTTACAAAGTCATCGAAGTTGCTCGCTAACTTCGGCATAAATTACAATCGCCGTCTCTCTCCTAATCGTCTTTCTTCTTCCTCTCGCCACGCAGCACATCCCTTTCGTGAAATGCTATGGGAAGATGAGGAGGCGCTCGCGGATCCACCTCTCTTCGGCGAGTGTTAAACAAACACTTATCATTGCTAATAACATAGAACGCACGTTCGTCTCGCGGCGAGCCAATAAATCCGCTTATCTAACGATCATGCACGACCGAATGTCGATGGGAAATGTAATAGTGACGCGAGAACGTGTCCCGAATTAATTACCGTAATCTTCCGACACGGGAGATTCGTGAGGATCATTAAATGACATAATCTTAAACTAACACCTCTTCGACATCAATCTATATTTAAATATTGTTTAATTGAATAATCCTATATATTAACCTATAAAAAAAATTCGTAAAATCAAGTTATAAATTTACTAAAATTCGAAATCATTTCATCTTACGTAAACTTAACTCTTTTGGATTTAGTATACTTTGCTTTCTTTTTCTAAGCTTCCCATACTACTTCTATTGCTTATAACTTTTTTATTAATAAAAGATACATACACTTGCTTGGCAATTAATATTATGTTATGTTATGTTATGTCTGGCTTTAGATTGAAAAACATTTTCATAATATATTTATTTTTATGAAAATTAAGCAATCAAACTGAATTGAGTATGCCATACCTAGGTGTGTCATTCCTGTATGTGATATGACACCGGATTAAATTTCCACATCTAATTAGTATTCCGTAACATCTAATATAATTATTACTTGTAGCTCAGAAATTAATGAAACTATCATGTATATTGGATGTTAGATAAAAATTCTATGATAACGATACATGAGTATTGTACAGGTTATATCAAAAGTAAAATCTTCATAAAGATTTCATAAACTCAACAAAATTCGTGTAAAACTATAAGAATGCCAGATTGCACAAAATCAGCTGTTTACCTTCAAGATTAACATCTAGAATAAGACACAATGCACCATGGTGGAAGTACACTTCTACTTCCACTATACAATGCACCGTTTATTATCTCCGACAGTAACCAAACCGATTACTATCGTCGAGGGCAGTTACTTAATATTTTGTCATAAAAAAAGGAGATGAGAGGGTCAGTCAGAAGGACGCGGGACCCCAGTCCGTGACATGAATACGTCGCACGAGCGATGAAGTTCGCGAGGATCTCGCTCATAAATCATATGTAAAAAAAAATGCAGCTAATCCTATATGGTATGCTAGCAAAAACGTTATATATGATGGCAGTCGTGAATAATGATTGCCGCATGTCGGGCAACAAATCGATACGATATCCTCGAAATGTAATACGAAACGTTACGTTTTAAAAACCATAGAAATGACTTCAACCGATGCTGGTTTCATCACTCGCACGCAGTCAGCACTTTTCCCAATGCAGGTAAAAGCTGTGAGAAATGAAAGGGTCATCTGGAAAAAGGTATCCTACATTCCTAGGTTATCATAACGGAATTAATCAGAGTCGACGGGATATTTGAGTATGATCAAAATTACACTGTGAAAGTCTAATGAACAAGCATCGAGAAAAAGTCTAATTAAATTTCAAAAATAAAAAAAATAGAATCTTTACAAAATATAACGTTATATTTCTAAAGAATGTTGTCCTCCCTCTCAAACTATCTTAATCAAAGTACTTAATATCAAAAGACTATTTCATATTAAAATAAATATCAATAAAGTTGCATCTTTATATTCTATAAAAATTCTGTAAATAATTTCGATACCAGTGTATTCGAGCCTTATTGACTTAAATTGCAGATAGAAAGAATGAATTGCACCGTGTGAATCGAAACACGTTATGCAGTACACGTACGTTAAAAGAATACATCTCTCTAAGGAATGTTAGGTAAATTTAAAACAAAATGATCAACTCCCCCATTCATCTTATCCCCGAAAACACGGTTGCTTATACGACGAGGACGAGTAGCCGTGTGTAACTGAGAAGTTCATGCGATAACGATCTCAATGTTCAGGATTTTGAGGATTGAAATACAGATATCACCCACGAAGAGACGCTATCTACTCTCGAGCGAGACCTAGCTCCTTGACATGAATTAATATTCTATCACCATGCAGAAATCGCCCACATTGCTGCGACAGTCTAGAAAAAAAGAAGAAAATATAGCTAGTCGAGATGTGCATTCCTTGCTATCTCTCAAAAGAAAACAGTAAGAGAAAACTTGATAGCTATCTATTTATCTATTCTGATTATCTAATAAAAATATTTATACGTTTACACATCATTACCGAAGAGCAGATGTCTCTTAACATTAGGTAGAAATTAATCAAATTTTATTAAAAATAAAATAATCAAGAGCACGCGCGCCAATCATGTTTGGTTTTTCTTCATTAAATTTATTTTACTCTTCAGCTGTATATTATGTACAGGATGACAAAAAAATTTGTGACAAAATTTTGTATATTTAACAAATCATTATCCAAATTCCAAATAGCGAGCGTTATTTGTCGACATTTTCTGTCAAAATGAAATCTTTAATCATTTTGACATAAA
>Ga0157363_1006844_pt1 | contig 10764 bp, 5 predicted proteins | sample AttsexASBM1_FD_111477 | JGI IMG/M metagenome (GOLD analysis project Ga0157363, IMG submission 111477) | Fungus gardens microbial communities from leaf cutter ant in Ribeirão Preto, State of São Paulo, Brazil - Atta sexdens ASBM1 | ecosystem: Host-associated > Fungi > Mycelium > Unclassified ...
TAATAGAAAAATAAGAAAATAAAATGAAAATAAAATAAAAAATAAAAAATAAAATAGAGAAAAACTAAGTCTACCATTTGTAAACTTGACAGTTACCTTATAATCCAACTCTAAGAGTTTTGAGTTATAACACTTATAGCTGAGCAAATCAATTGCTTTCTGGTTTTCTAAAGTTCTTGATATTTCTTGGAATTACATTTCCTGTTGAACATTTGTTTCCAGAATTGTTATGGTGCACTTGAACTCTAACATTTTTCTTAATTGAATATTTCTTTTCTTTTGACTTTTCTTTTCTTTTTCTTTTTATTATTTGACAATGAAGAGGCACATGACTGTGGTCACATGACATGTCACATGATGTGAAGTCATAGGCCTAGACTCTGGAAAAAAGAACTAGAAAGATAACATTAGGGTACATATATATAACATGATGTTCCTATAGAAAATATGAGATTGATATATAGTAAAAGCATGGACTATACATGGACATTAGAGTAGGGCTATTTATTGTTAGTACAAACTATGAGGACTTTGTATAAATAGTATAGAAATACATCAGGAACTCCTTGTCAAGTTCTTTTGTAATTCTCACTTGATATTCACCTTGAGATTTATTGCTTGTATAACTATTAGTCTTTTGACTAGTGGTTGCCACAACAATAATAGGCATACATTTGAGTTAGCTTGATGGTTGTTCTTGTAATTAATACATTTGAATAAATGTAGGCATAGTTTGCCCTATGTTGTTTTGAGTCTTAGTGGGTTGATCTTGAAATTAACTTTATAACACCAAGTGAATTGATAATGATGCTCAGTCTTGTGCAGTCTATTGTACTTGACATTAGAACCTTGAGCTCTGTATGTGAAAGTTGCATATCCTCACTTCTAACAGTTTTTATATTGGAGCACCCTCAGATTCATGTTCACTCCTTAGATAGTTGTGATATAGTTTTCTACATTAAAACATCTGTTAATCAAACCCTTAGCCTTACTTTTGCTTTGGATATCCCAAATGTCTAGCCATATAATAGCCATGTTGGATTTTGGTGACACTTTGATAATTCAAGGTCTAGAAGCAACTATGATGTTGTTGAAAATGTGATTCTCTTTAATAATTGTTTCTACAACATCTGCTAAAAGTAGAACATTAGTGTTTTCCAAGAAATATGGAATATTTATAATTTTCAGGTATAACTTGGACTGTGGAAGGTGAGGGATATCAACATTCTTCATATCTATAAGGTTAGCATTCTTAACATATTTTTCAATTGTTTGAAGATCAAGAGAGAAAGCAACTTTGTTAGTGATGATAATAATGCCTGCTTGATTCATTTGAATGAAGTCCACTATGATATCTGACTTTATGTTCTTCAGTACTTTATTAATGTTAGTAATATGAGTACTAGATGTTTCTATGAACTTGGTCTTGTTGTCAATACTCATAGAAATTATAACCTGCTTCCTGGAAGGTTCCTTTGTTATCATATTGAACTTTGGCTTTGATTTATTGCTACTATTGATAATCTTATAGATGTTCTCAATTTTGTTCATCTAAAGCTTGGGGAATGTTTCTTTGATTTTTAAGATGTCACTAGTTTTTGGTAACAATGCTTGAACATAGAATTTTCCAGTATCCCTCTTCTTGGCCTGTTTGTTAGTCTGCTTGAAAAATTTAAAAATCTCATTAACTTCCTTAGACATTTTAGCAAAAATTGGAGGGGGAAGTTTGACAAAGTTAGCCAGTTTATTAGCAGATTTATTACTCTTGAAAGTGACTCTGGTTTTATGAAGTTTCAGAGTGAATTGGGCTGCTACTTATTGTCTGAAGATCCTATTGTTAATGTTAGTGACTAGAGAATCCCATTCTGATTTGTATGATGTAGATATAAATTGCCAAGCTGCATTACCCATACTCTTAATGTCTGTAATATCATTAGCTTTGCTTTTGTTAACACTCTTGTTCTTGATGTACTTTGTAATATATTGTAAAGATTCTTTAATATTCTTACAATCAGAGAGAAGGTGCTCCAGAGAACCATAAAGTAAAACTGGGCAGAAATTACTGTCTCATGAGTTATGTTATGTTGTCTGATTGATATCATATAACAATTGGCTATCAAATACTTCTCTAGAAGGGTATGTATTAGTATTATTATTAGAAACACCTTTATCTCAAGAATTAGATGTGTTATTGAGGGCTAGTATCTTATTATGTAAATATGGTATCTTCCACTGAAGACTATTGTCAGTTGCCTTTCTAACCATCTTACCTTCCTTTGTCTTTATATCATTGAAGTATGATAGTTGTGAACTGTTGATAGGATTCTAAACTTTGTCATTAATGAGATTGTTCATGGCCTCCATTCTTTCATGATAGGCTCTAGATGATGCTTGAGAGAAAAGTTCAAAGTTGTGGATAATGGACTTTATTCTATTTTATTTCTTTTTATTTTATTTTTCCATTTTTATTTTATTTTATTTTTGAGTTTATTTTCATTTTGGATCTAGGTAAGAGAGTATGATATGACATCAAAAATGCTTCTTTCCTCTTACTACCATTTTGTATAGTAGTATCTATAGAGAATATAGAGAATATATTATATTCTACTACTTTGAGCCTCAAATTATGAAATACAAGAAATCACAATTTAAGAAATTTGCATTCAACCTTCTAGTTTCTTAAAGTCCTTCCATTCCTTTACCTCTCAGTAGTTTAAGAGATATCACATCTGACTTATTCATATCCAATATGGACTATGCAGAGAGAGTAGCCCAGACTGCTAACATATTGTGGGCTGGTCAAGTCAATAGTGGGATATTACAAGAATCTACTATGCCCTACATTTCTGTTGAACCTGCTACCATTAAAATAATAAGAGAATATGTTTCTGTACCTTATGTCCAATGCATGGAAAATACTGTAGCCAGTCCTATTTTGAAATCTTTGGCTATTCCATATCAAGAAAATCAACCTGTAAACCATGATTTATAGGATAGCATCTTTGCTCTGATTTTAATATTCAGGGTAGACTAGTACATAGAAGGTTATGCTCAAAACATTATTTGTTCCATTTATAGAATAGCATTGTTCATCAAGCAATGATCTTTGGATGACAAAACTGTGGTAAATATATCTCTGAATTCAGATTTGCAACATAAAAACTAATTAGTACTATCTATGAGTTTGGATAGGACAAGCTCATTACAAATGACAAAGATAGAATCTTCTGCTAACGCACCTCTCCTAAGGGCAAATTCACTGAAGTTTTAAGATTTCTCCCTTCTATTCTCCAAGGATAAGTAAAGAAATTCTAGCCAAGTCAAAGTTTAACATGAAGACAAGCAATAATAAGAAGCCATACACACAGGTTTTCAGAAGTAATATGAAAGACATTATTTGTATTAAAGAGGCTTTTCTAAAACTACCAACTAAAAAAGTCATTGAAATTAATGATATAATCAACAACAACAAGGTGGGTCCAGTCAAACACAGAATCAACATGACTACTAAAGAACTATCTAGGAAACAAGTTATAATTTCCATAAGCTCAAATAACTCCAAGGTCATTGGTAACTTTGCTAACATGTCAGAGTTGCAAAGCTTGAACTCAAGTTTTTTCTAATATTTTTTCATTTTCTTTATATTTTCTTTGTAATTTATTTTCTACTTTGAACTAGGGTTAGGGTTTAACATGATGTCACAAGTCACCATCAGAAACTGTCACACTATGATGCTGTCATGGTCATATCATCACAAAATCATGTGATATGATAGAAGAAAGTAGAAGGATCTAGAATAATGATGTCATAACATGTGTTTAATACATGTTAGTCTTAAGGTATATACATGGTTACTTAGGGCAGGCTAAAGTAGTAGAGCATGGACCATGAGTAGTTAGTATATAAGGCAAACCATCTTGTACAGAGTTCTCTATTGAGTTCTCTTGTGTTAAACTCTAGTATAAGATTTTTGTCTTATTATCCAACCCTAAGAACTTTGAGTTGTAACATAATATGCATATCACCAATATTAACAGGTGTCTAAAGAAGGCTAAATTAGATACCATTGCTGATTTCATTTGAGTAAAAAGCAAAGACATCATTATCACTACTAACAAGGCTGCTTTTGTCTCAGATATAAGTATTATTGAAAAATACCTCAAAGAAAATAGTAATATTAATTCAGATTACATCAATAGTTCTTGTCTCCTTAAGTTCAAGTCTTATTTGAAGATTTTGGACCTTCTATATATTGTAGAAAAAACCAACCTCCTTGTTACTTCTAAATTAATTGAAGAAGTAATCAAAGAATTCTATATTTTCAATGATATTATTCTGGCATCGAGGCCTCAAGTCATCAAAGCATCCCCCAAATCTGATATAGCCATGATTATGGCTATGATATGGGTTAACATCTAAGACTCACACAATGGGTTCAAAGCTAAAAGGATTATCAATCAGTGATTCAATATTAGTTAGTACATCACTACTATTTATAGCACAAACATGAACTCTGGTATACCACAGTGTAGGAACTGTTGGAAATAAGGCCACTCAACTCTCATATGCTGATTACATAGATCTAGATATATTAAATACAATAAACTGCACAACACTGAACACTATAGAAAGATGGCATAGTACTGTAAAGAAAATCTGAAACCAATCTCTCTAGGCTTGAAATAAAGAAAGGAGAGCTATGTCCCCACTCTTTCAAGTGCATCAACTGCAAAAGAGACTACTAAGAAGATAGCAACTCTTATCTATTTTGGAAAAACCATTTCAATAAGGATTGGCATGGTAAAAAACAACAGAAGCTCTGTGAAAGTAAGGCAGTATCAACACACTCAGTCATGTAATTTTTCTAGTCTTTTTTCCATTTTTTCAATCTTTTTTAGTCTGTATTTAAATAGCTATAAAGTAGTTACCATAGTCTACCACTGTATCCTATGTTATAAAACATGAATTTTTTTTAAAAAAAAGTGTGATGTGACATTACACATGATAGTCATGTATGTCATGGTCACATATCACATGATCATGTGACACAAAAAAGGTTATAGAAAATTCTAAAACAGATAATATCATACAGTATAACACTAGTATATTGGCCTTATAAAAAGCATATAAACTTGAGAATAGGTTAATTGTAGTATATATACAGACTATAGTTTGCAGTATATAAGATAAATTAGCAGAAACTCCATTGATATCAAAGTTGAATACAATAGACTTAGTCTATTTTATTATTAATTTTCATTTTCATTTTTCATTATTTTAGATACTTTGTACTTGAAACTCTATTGAGTTCTCTTGTGTTAATCCAATACAAGATTCTTCTTTTGTCTTAATATTGATGCTTAAATCATAATATATCATACTTACTCTGAATCTTCAACAAAAACTGCTTCTTTGTTATAATACTCTTTGTTATAATACACTTAGACTTGAACATTTTTCTTGATTTAATATTTCTTTTGTGTTCCTTTAACTTTTTCTTGGATAATAAAGAGACACATAACTATGGTCACATAGTGTGTCACATAAAAATAATGTCATAGGCCTAGAATCTAAGAGAAGGGGCTAGAAAGATAATATTAAGGTTTAGTATGTTTATCTCATAGTATATACAGTATACACTTATAGACAATATATGGACTTTAGAATAAAGTATTTATTGCTAGCATCAACTATTTATATATTATATAAATAGTATAGGAATACATTGGAGACTTCTTGTCAAGTTCTCTTATGATTCTCACAAGATACTTGCTATTAAGTTTATCTTAGTAATGCTATTAGTCTTTGTGACTAGTGGTTGCCACAACATTCTTTGTTATTATTTTATTTATCCTTATTTTCTGACTCTTCCTATATACTTCTATTCTTTATCTTCTATCCTGATCTATAATTTTCTGCAAGATGTTCCATTTTATGAACATATGACAAAAGATTATATGAAACTAAGAAAGAAAAAAGAAACTAGAAAGTATTACAAATATGATTAAAAATTGAAATTGAAGCATTTGGGCTTTCTATTATTGTCATAGTTATCTTTGGCTTTTCTAATATCCATAGGCAATTCTCTTCTTTTATATGTTATAACTCAAGTCCTTAGGTTAAAACAAAAGTATACTCTTATATTAAGTAGTATAAAAAAACTCAATGAAGTTTCTAGTATAATTTATTTATCTTTATATACACTAAGGTCTATGCTATATGAATACTAACCTACCCTAAAAACTATGTGTATTACATGCCATTGACATGTAATATGATATCACTCTTTTAAAACTTGTTATTGTCAGAGTTGTAAATAAGGAACTCTATTTTATTTTTATTTTTCACTTTCTTTTTCTTGTTCTTTGATTTTATTTAAGATTAGGGTTTAATGTGACTGTCACATGTCATATGACATGGTCACAAGTCATGATCACAAAATCATATGTTACAGAAAGATATAGAAAATTCTAGGACAATGATATTATATAATATGTTTTATACATACTCTTTAGGGTAGGTTAGTTTAGTGTAGCACAGACCATGAGAAGTGTATATAACGTAGATACATTGTACTTAAAAATTCCATTGAGTAATCAACTTAATTTAAGAACTGTTCTTTTGACTTAACACTAGTCTTAAGATCTATGTCCTTTTATTGTGTTATATGATTGTGTGACAGTGACAGTGACATATGTGACCATTATATTTGATGTTATATCACACTTCTTTACCTAAGTTCAAAATAATAAAAATAAAAACCCAAAAATAAAAAATAAAATAAAAATAAAAAAAGTAAATAAAGTAAAACCAAGTCCAATGTTTACAATTTTGATACTGTAGGTAATTCCCAATTCTGTTCAATATTTCTATCTTTTTTCTATAGATTTATATTCTTGTTCAACCAATATATATATATTGATCAACAATTTATTATATAGAATATAGTGGTAAACCATAGTAATTACAAATATAACTACTTAAATAAGAAAAAAACAAGAAAAAGAGAAAAATAATGACAAGAAAAGATTAGAGAAAATTTCTTCAGATTTCAAGACTTTTTATACTGTAAACACTCATAAAGAATATATCTTCTCATTTCAATAGGATATTCTCTATATGGACAAGCAATAGATTCTTTGAAAAAGAACCTAAGCCTATATTTACCAATTGGTATATGGTTTGTGACTAATCTGGTAATATGAGCACACATCAAATTCAGATATCTGAAATTTTCAGCTAAGCACTACCTTTAGTATAAGTAGGCTAGATAGGTTAGTTGTCATCATTGTTTAAGTCAAGTAAGTTTCTTTCTTTGTATTCAAAGGCTTGGAAATACATCTGCTATTTATAAACAATAGAATTACAATCTTCTTTTCTACTGAACTTCTATAATGATTTACTTGGGAATATAGAATTAATCTTGAGATGCTTTGACTCTTTGTCAACTAGTAAATGAAAAGACCACTTGATCCTTTCAGAACAATTTCAGAATACAATAGAATTGTTGGAATTTGTAACAAAGAATTCTTTAAGATTCTTCAATATTGTAATAAAATGGAGTTGGTGTCAGGAGTATAGTATGAAGTACATATATAGTACCAGCCAGATATTAAAGCTAAGCTTGATATTGTGTACTTTTAGTGTAACTGGTTTAGTAGCTGGTCTATTCCTAACAGTTAGTATGAGTAAACAGATAAATCAAAGATCTGTTTGGCTGCTAAAATAGCATCAAAAATAATAACAATTTGAGTAATGTTTTATAGGTGGATAACATGATTAATACTGTATTTGATAGCAAATAGTTCTACTTTAGTGGAAGTTACATTCGTTACATAGTAAACAGATTTGGTAGTGATTTCTTGGCCTCTGCAAATATATGAAATCAAGATAGCAATGTTGTTCTTGATACTAGCATCTACTATGATAAGTACAGTATCTTGATTAACAAGAGAATTCTTATAGACATTGTCCAGTTTATTGCAATGGGCAGCTAGTGCTTTGGGATTTTTTGACTGACTAAAATAAAAGAAAAATTGTTAGAAAAATTGTCTACCAGACAGAAACCTGGAGTAAGTTCTATGTTCAGACTATCAGATGAAGGAAAGATTTCATTTAAATGATTATTGATGTCTATTATAAAACTCTTGAGCTTTAGTTATTGTTTGCTTGTGAGAAAAGTTATAGTTATGCAATGTTGTCAAGTTTTCTTAGATGTTACAAACTCAAGTCCTTAACATTAGACAAGTGAATGAACCTTATATTGGATTAACACAGGAGAACTCGATGGAGAACTCTGCACAAGATAGTCTACCTTATATACTGAATCTACATGGTCTATGATAGCTACTTCTATCCTACTCTAAATGGCCATATTTTAGTCTTAAGGTCAACATGTGTTGTACATACTGTATGACCTTATCCTTTCAGAATCTTCTATGTCCTTCTATGAATCATGTGACTTGTGACCACATGATATCATCACTTTAACCCTAACCCTAGTCCCAAAATAGAAAATAGAAAAGAAAATCAAAGGAAAAATAAAAAATGAGAAAGAGAATAAGAAAAAGTTAAGTCCACCACTTTTAGTTTTGACATTAGAATGATGTTTATCTAGAATAGAGTTGATGACATGTTGTTTGAGAAGAGATGTCATTTGTAAATGATGTCAACCTGTGATCTTGTCAAGATAGAATTGAATGGAAATAAGTTCAGCAATGGCTTCAACTTCTATCATGATAAAATTGCTTCTAACATTTTTCATCAGCAAAAATATAGCATAGATATTATTGGTTTCAACCTTTATAGCTAGTACTTGTTAGATGTAGTTCACACCTTATTATCTAAGATCTGGAAGAGATATCTTGAAAGTTCAAAACTAAGTAATGAGCATTATCTGAGAACATAGATGATGGAGCAGAACAATCTTTGACTTTAGCTTATGTACTATATTTTTATAAATCACAGTAGAAAACTGCTAGGAGGCAGTGAAGTATGTCATTACTAACACTGGAAGAGGGGTACTAGTTTTAGTTGATTTTCAGAATGACTACTACAGTATAAGCTACTGGATTATATACTAGTTAGTATATCTAGGGTAGCTATCTGGAATGTGATTGCTAAGTGAGTCACTTTGATTACTAGTAATTCTCAGATATCAAAGAAGGAAGATCCATTGGACTAGTGAAAACATCCAAGGTAAAATGAATGGCTTTGATCTGCACTGGAAGAGGCTTGAGAGCATAGATGAGAGTAGGTGGATTATCTATGAATTAGAATGAATGAGGTCAGAACATAGGATATAACAATACTTCAAATTCTATTATGAAATCAGTAATTTGCTTTTCTAATCTAAATATTTCAATCTTCTATTTAATATCTACTATCTTACTCTTGTTACTGAATACTGTCTTGATTTCTTCCATAAAATCATCTCAATCTTAGATATAGTCATAATCTTCTATCTGATTAATCTTTTTTTGAACATAAATATCAGCTATAACTCCTCTAAGTTAGGCTAATATCATGGTAATCTTGTTATCTATTATTATAACTCTATTGCTTTCAAGAAACAATTATTAGGATAACTAACAAGGTCTGCTGTTAGATGTAATTTATATTTTGTTATCTAAGATCCAAGAAGACATCTCAGAAGTCCAAATAAGTTAGCTGTGTATTATCTAAGAATACAGAAGACAAAGTCAAAACAATGGCTTCAACTTATATGTTATACCTCTATTAGTTATACTGGTTATATATCTTGGAAGTAGACTTGGTAAACTTTAGTGGGTTAGAACTACTAGAGGGTAGCAAGATATATTGTTACTAACACTAGAAGTGTTACAACTCAAAGTCACCTAGGGTCAGACAATAAGGCAAAAACTTGTATTAGGATTTAACATAAGAAAACTCAATAAAGTTCTTAGTACAAGATATCTACCTATATACTAACTAGCCATGGTCCATGCTCTACTACTTTAGCCTACCCTAAATGACTATGTGTTAGCCATGAGGTCAATATGTATTATGCAAATTCCATAACATCATTGCTCTCAACTTTTCTATTATATTCTTTGCAACTTTGTGACTATATAATTATTACTATGATCATATTGGATGATGTGACTGTTGTGTGACAGTATGATTGTGATGTCATGCTAAGCCCTAACCTTAGTTCCAAAAATAGAAAATAAATTAAAAATAAAATATAAAGAGAATAAAAAAATATTAGAAAAAACTGAAGTCTAAGCTTTGCAACTCTAACAAGAAGAGAATACCAGTTTTAGTTGATTTTCAGAATAAGGCTAGTACAATATAAGCTACCAATTTATATCTTAATATTCTACCTAGAATAGTTATATGAAATAGAAACTGCTAAACAAGCTACTTGTTGTGGCAACTACTTATCACAAAGATAAATGATCACACAAGCAGTAAATCTCTGAAGTTGGATATTAAGTAGGAAGTTCACAAGAGAACTCAACAAGGAGTCTCTGCTAAATTAGAGTCCTATATATACAAAACATGCCTGGTCTGTGCTACCAATAATTAAGCCTGCCCTATTGTCCATGCTATAACCTCATGTCTGTCTCATTTCCTACTCAAGGCCACCATATTGTATACATATACCCTAACGTCATCTTTTAGATCTTTCTACCATGTTCTAGGCTTATGATGTCACATCATGTGACTTGTTATGTGACTGCAGTGTCATGTGCCTCTTTATTGTCCAAAAGAAAAAAAATCAATATAAAGTTAGAAAAA
>Ga0157363_1006845_pt1 | contig 10762 bp, 5 predicted proteins | sample AttsexASBM1_FD_111477 | JGI IMG/M metagenome (GOLD analysis project Ga0157363, IMG submission 111477) | Fungus gardens microbial communities from leaf cutter ant in Ribeirão Preto, State of São Paulo, Brazil - Atta sexdens ASBM1 | ecosystem: Host-associated > Fungi > Mycelium > Unclassified ...
TAGTCCGGCTGTGATAATTTTACTTTTTAACGTTGCTTCACGAATAGGGCGACCAGCGCCGCCGCATATCAGACTGGGCAAGCAGGATACGCGGTAACTCCGGCAGCTACCGCTGCCACGTACACTCAACGACCCGCTGCCGCCGCTGCGACCGGTTACGAGACGTATCAGGCAGCTGCTGCTGCAGCCGCAACTGGGACAACGTACGCAGGTGGGTTCTACGTGCGAATTCTACATGGTCACGTTTAGCGATCGATCCCTTTACGAAAGAAATTTAAAATTTTTAAGAGTACACCTATCATTAGTGTACTTTGTACAAAATTTCATCTTTTTCATTGAATATAAATTTTTTTTTTAAGATGATTTTTTATAATGATTTTATCAATATCATAGATAAAAAGTACTGATCAGGTTCAGGTGTAGCAAGTGGAGTTACACTTGCATCCAGTTTCTTCTATAAGTTTTCCATGTAGTACTATGATCTATCATGGATAATTCTATTTAACTTATTAGATAAACAAGGATGAAATGATTCCACGATCGTTAAATCGAACGTAATCATAATAAACCGGAAGTCCACTGAGACTTGTAATATATTCGATATGCTAATTCGACCCGATTCTGAATTAATTCGTTTTTTGTATTTCTTGTGTAGTTCAGCTTTTCGTAATTAAAAAGAAAGACTAATTTAGAATTGGATCGAGTCAGTGAATTAAATACATTATTAATTGATGCTTGTTTCATTTTCAACTATTGGCTGATTGACTATTGAGGCTATAGACCTATTCACGTTGAAATTTTTGCAAATGAAATATATTTGATATGCTAAAAAGAAAGAAAACAAAAGTGCTGAGTGTAAAAAGTAAGGCAATGCGAGCAAACATCATGTTCCAATGTATGTTATCAGCATTGAAAAACTATAATATACATAACATTGAATTGTAAATTTTGAAAACTTTGAATGTAGTATATATCGGTGGAATATGACCTGAGAATGAGGAAAGACAAGAAATATTTTCATTTATTATACTTGTATTGCATTTGTTGTACAACAAATATAATGTTAGCTTTAAATAGCATTTTTTGTTTCTCATATATTATCAATAATATAATTATTTTCAAGTACGATAATAATGTCTTGCAATACATATTCTTTGCAGCTGCCAATCCTGGTACTGTAGCTCAAACTTACGACTACGGTTACGGACGAGCTGCTCCAGCAGCTACATACGACGCAACTAAAACCTATTACCAACAACCAGCAGCAGCTGCAGCAACTTATACTACTACCGAAACACATTATCAGGCTGCAAAGCCTGCTTACAGCACGACCAGTGCTTATACTGGTACTGCTAGACAAGCCACTACTACTGGACAAGCTAAGACTTATCAAGCATCTGGTACGGCTTATCAGCAATCAAATCCTACGCAAAGCGCTACTTATTCGTCAGGATACACAGCTCCAGCTACACCTGCCGCTACTCCATCAACTGCAACAAATAGTAAGTGTGTTGACTTTTTCTTATACATTTATGTTTAAATATTTTCGGTCCTCTTTTGACCACTAACTGTGACGTAGAAACTAATAACATGAAATTGATCCTCTCACAATACATATGAAAAATGCCAAAACAAATTTTCAAAGCTCTGCTAGCATTCTCGATCAAAATAACAATTTGAGGAGTTAGCAGAAGTTATAAATTTTATTTTATCTACTCCGAAGAATGGAGCACATTTTCAAGTACATCAATTTCCCATCGGTGTTTCGTCTTCGTGGAGTCTTCGTAGTTCGTCTTTTGATGCATCTTGAAATGAGTAATAGTAAAAGTTTTGTTCGCCGCGCGAAAGTACAAATGATTTGGGCCCCTCCAAAGTTTGAGGTTTCAATTTCATTTCCCTTAGAAACGGCGAGTACAACGTATTCCGGCTACGACGCAGCGCTATATAGCGCTGCGACTATGTATGTAGCCCAACAGAGTGCAAACAGCAATTCCACTAACCAGAAGACTGGAGGTTGGCAGGGCTACGGACGGAAGGGATTCGGAGCTGGCGGGGGAGGGATGAAGGCAATGCGGCCCAAGCAGCCTCCTAAGCCTCAACAACTTCACTATTGCGATGTCTGTAAGATCAGCTGCGCCGGGCCACAGACTTATCGTGAGCATCTGGAGGGTCAGAAGCACAAGAAGAAGGAGGCCTCCCTGAAGGTGCCACAACAGCCCCCAGCGCGTGGAGCAGGCAATAGTCTTCGATGTGAGCTGTGTGATGTAACTTGTACTGGAAACGATGCCTATGCCGCTCACATCAGAGGTGCCAAGCATCAGAAGGTCGTCAAGTTGCACACTAAACTTGGAAAACCTATACCAAGTGCGGATCCCACAGTTCTAAATCCAAAACCAGCTGCAAAAGCTGCAGCTGCTAAGAAGTCAACAGTGACAGCAACACCTAAAATCAATTTTGTCGCTTGTAAGTAAATCTACATTTTTGCATGTTATGAGAAATTATTAAAATCTAGTGATATTTTTCTATTAATATTTATAGAACTTACAAAGCATCTATATAATCTCAATTGCATTTGTACAAATGTTTCAGCTGGAAATTTGGGCACAGTGAATCAAAATCAAACTGCAGAGGTTAAGCAGGAGGAATCGGTCGAAGAAACCGTGGAAGAAGCTACGGGCGATGAGAAGGATATTCAACCGGTTGGCCAAGAATATATCGAGGAGAATAAATCTGAGGATGGAAAGATCATAAGTTTCAATTGTAAACTATGCGAGTGTCGATTCAACGATCCCAATGCCAAAGACATGCATATGAAAGGTCGCCGTCATAGATTTGCCTACAAGAAGAAAGTCAATCCGGATTTGATTGTTGATATGAAACCGAGCCTTAAACAGCGCAAGATGCTGGAAGAAAAATTACGTAGGCAACAAATGCGCGACGAGTATTTACGTCGCAGAGAAGAGATCAATCAATTAGGACCTATGGGACCCATGATGGATGAGGAAATGATATATTGGGAAGAGAGGCGCCGCTACGAGGAAGAATGCGAATATTTCGAATGGTATCGACGATATGGACGTGGATCAGGTGCCCCACCGATGCCGCGTCCATTCCAAGGACCACCACCCATGATGTTATTCCCAGGTCCTCAAAGACGACCGGATTCATCTGACGACAAACATGTATTGGCGCATCATACAACTATTTATCCTAAGGAACAAGAATTATTGGCAGTTCAGAAAATAGTTTCTCATACCGAAAAGGCATTGAAGTTTGTGTCGGATGCTTTAGCTGAGGCTGGTAAGTACTTTAAAGCATTCTTTTTGTGCAAACTTGAAAACTATAGGTTACACTGACGAATATGATTATTTACAGGTAAAAAGAATACTCCTGCCAATTCCAATGCTACTGCAGCAAATGTACAGGCTGGTACTCCGCAGGCAAACGCTGATGCATTGAAGAAAGAAGAAGCTGACAAGAAGAAGGCAGTTACGCCACAAAAGGAAGATGGAAGCGATGGGAATCTATTCTCGTTTCAAAAGGAAAAAGAAGATTCTAGGATACTTCGTGGCGTTATGCGCGTTGGAAACTTGGCCAAAGGGCTATTATTATCTGGAGATAATCACGTGTGTCTTGTTGTACTATGTGCAGAAAAACCTACCAGGTATCTCAGATGATTTCCTTGCAGTAATCACGCGTATACATTATAATTTACGAGACTATTCGTTTTTATAGAACATTGCTCAATAAGGTTGCTGAGATTTTACCGGGCGAATTAAAGAATGTAGCTCCAGAAGAAACCTACAATGTTGGAAAGCATCCGGAATCGGCAGCTTTGACTGTTTCTGGGGGTACAGTTACCGTCAGCGTGACACTCACCAGCCCACTGATGCGCGAGACACCCAAGTCTGCCGCAGCAGGTGATTTCATTGTTTCGCATTTTTATAGTGGCCAAGAAAAGGATAACTATAAAGGCGAAGCGGGGTTTTTTTTATGAAATCGTGCACCTCTTTTATTTTCATGTCGTTTTCTTGATCTACTCTGCGATTTGTACATTTAGTTTGTTCTTTTCATGGCCCAGAAGATTTTCTGTAAGTTTTTTTAAGCACCAGGACGATGCAGGGCAGCCAAGGACGATTCGACGGTTGCCAGTGTACATACGCTCTAACATAAAAGTTCATTTCCTTTTCGATATAGCTGCGTGTCTTAGTGTGTCCACGACAGAGTCCTCTTTGTAGAATTCATTTCCAATTATTAAGAGTATATCACAAAACAATACTCGAACGATATTGAGATAAATTTCGCAGAAAAAGAGCGTAAATATGATATGATTAGATGCCGGTTTCCATTGTTGCGCATTATGTCATTTACAATAGCGATTTGTATATTTTGTCGAAAATGAATATTCGAACTAGAATTTCCATCGACGATCAATACTAACGAGAGATTTCATTGAACGTGGACACGCTTGCGATAGGAGGAAACAACGCTGAGGCAATCTTAAAACTATGGACTTTTTGATCATGCATAAAAAAAAACAGAAAATCCCTCTGACTGTTATCGAATGCTGTACGCACATTCTGCGATGTGCATTACATTACCTCTGAATCTTAACCGACCGTTCTATTGGCATCGGTGCTACCTACCTTTTAAGCGGATAGAGGTGACACTACCGATGCTGATAGGAATCGTCGGATATTCTTAAGTGACAGAAGAACCATCCGAAAAAGAACATTTTAACGGGGGTGAACTCGGTGCATTGCAAACGTACTACATTCGATCAGGCTTATATTTCTTTTTTCACGTTGGCATCATTACGGTAGCCCACAATATAAAGGTGCTTAAGTTGAAACGAATATTAATAGAGAGAGGGAATACCTAAAATCTCTGGGCATGATCAAACACTCTAAGTGTTGTCTAAGCGTGTTGTGCTTTCTTTGTTGAAATCTCAGATAATGGTGGACAGCAGCAGCAGGAAGCTGCTCAACTGCAAACAACGCCCGCAGCCTCCAGTGTGACGAAACCAGACCCACCAGATGTACTTCCCAAGGCTAAGTGTTTGGAAGCTTTAGCTGCACTCAGGCACGCGAAGTGGTTTCAGGTTTGAATCCATTAACTCTCAGTTCAAGAACTCAAATTGTCGGTGCCACATTCTTGTTTGGCGCTATGTAACGAAGCATTTTCTTTTATTTTCTCCTGATAAAACGTGAGACGCGTGCAAATTGTCCTTTCTCTCTCTCTCTCTTAAAACAATTTTAATCAAACCAAAAAAGAAAGAAAAAGAGAAAAAGCAGTCTTAGAAACTTCCAGCCTTGTGACGGTTTTATTTTTTATCATTAACCGACCTGTCGTTGATATGATTCTGTCTGAATTGCTTATTTGATCACGTTCGATGTCCACCGTTTCTATATCCGCTGAATTTTTAAACACACACCAAGTCGGCTTTGTCCACTGTACCCTCTTCGGAGTTTTAGATTTTACATTTACGTTTCCACGGACCACATTTATTACCACCGTTTATGACCATACCATAATTTAGAACGGTCCGAAATAAAAATAGTTCCGAAAATAACGGATAACAGTGGCATCGTCCGTACGTGGAAGAGAAAACTAATCACACATCGAACATGCGATCAGATATATCAGGCAAGAAATCTTGCAAGTAAGCAACATGTAAATGTGTATCTCGACAGTCACGCGAAAATGCTGCTAGATGCATTTACATCTGCTTTGCTTTAAATCTTCAACATCCAGAATAATAGGAACTGCACTGCGAGACGTCGCAATTCGAGTATAATATTCATTTACATCCTTAGAATGAATGTGATTTTCTTTATTTTCTTTAACGCAGACCTCGATTGTCTTACGATCAAGCGTAATTCATTATTCTGGATCGTCCTTAATGCGTTGTAGCCTAGGCTGCGTCTGTTCTAGGTCTGTCTTAACTTGAAAGCAAATCGACATATAGCATCAGTACAGCTTTTGTGAGATTATGTATTTCGTTCCATTTTTGTATTGTAACAATTTCATGTGCGTTAATTGCACAGCTTTGGAGATTAAAAGAGACAGACAAGCACAAACACACAGTAGCGCGTCATAAGTGTACCGGGTGTTTCTGTAGATTAGAGTCGAGTTCTAAAGTTGTTCTAAGATGTGCACAGTTTTCCTTGAAACACATGAATTATGGCTTTTTTTTTTAATTATTGCGACAGGTATTAACGTCTAGGAAAGAGTAATCGATAAACACCCGGTAATATTGATATGGGCTAATACTATTAGGGGCACTAGGCACGAGGCTGGGAGGATAGCTAAAGCCCACACAAAGCAATCGAAGAATAGTTTAGGCTGTCTTATCTCCAGAAGAGCCAGTGCATCTATTACGTATATTAAATCGTAGTTTTTAAAATGTTAATCCTGTTCAACAGGCTAGAGCTACCTCGCTGCAGAGCTGTGTTATGGTTATCCGTATAATGCGCGACCTGTGTAATCGTGTGCCAACATGGGGTCCGTTAAATCCTTGGGTTAGTATACGTGACATATTAATTACTTCCATTAATTATTCGCTTGTTGTCACGATTTTTCGATTCTCGATAACTCGTTTTTCAATATATACAGGCATTGGAATTATTGACTGAGAAAGTGATTAGCACCGCGGGAGGTCCTCTTAGTCCGGGTGAAGCCTTAAGAAGACTTCTGGAATGCGTAGCTGGAGGAATATTGTTACCGGGTAGTCCAGGTAATTTCTAAAATTTATTTTGTTGTACCATGTTTCGATATTTTAATTTTTTCCATCTTCAAATGATGAAAAAGATGACGAGACTGAGCGTATTGTAGAATTGGTTTTTGAACTCGAGTACAAGTTTTTTGTTCTCCTGTATCATAATTATATCTTCCGCGATATGCGCAGATGATATGGCAATCTGATAAAAATTTTAACTGTACTGTTGATCGAAAGATAACGTACAGAAATCAATGTTGATTCATAATCTCTTCGTTTTAGGATTATCCGATCCATGCGAGAAAGAGCCAGTTGATGCAATAGGAAACATGACGTCCCAGCAGAGAGAAGATATTACTTCGTCGGCGCAGCACGCTTTACGATTAGTGGCATTCCGCCAGATTCACAAAGTCCTAGGTATGGAGCAATTGCCGCCGCCGAAATTCAAGGGACGATTCGCTCGAAAACGAAGACGCGATAACAGCAATGGAGAAGGTACCGATAGTGAGGCTTCGAAAAAGGATAAAAAGGCGGAAGAGATCAAAATGGAAACAGATTCCAAGTAGAAGATCTACCAAAAGATTTGTACTTGCAGTACGAATTATCTATTAACTTATCTAGTATAAGGAAGCAGTTTCTTTTCCCGCCGTGTCAGTTGCTTGTTTAGGAGGAGAGATATCTTCGGATAAAGACAATTTGAAACTAGGCTGATGCTTGTCACGATTTTTTAGAATATGCGTAATCTGAGGAATGATAAAATTATTAAAAAGATATAAGACGCGTTTATTAAACTGCAGCGGACGCTCTTTGTCTCTACGTCTCTTGTGAGTCGTTTACTTTATGGCAATGGATTTATTTCCTACGATGTATTTAATCTGTAATAAGCGTGTCACAAACGAAGGTAGCGTTATTATTGAGGAAAGCTTGAATTGACCGCTAATTTTTTCAAACGGATAGGATTCTGTTAATTCTGATATTAGATTTGTCTCGACGAAACTGACGGACGCGTTCACAGAATTTGAATCAGCTAGACTGATTAACTATTTATCAGTTATGAAAGATACACAAACAAGAAGAATTCAAATGAACGTGTAGTAAGACGACGACGAACGTTTATAAGTTTGAAGTTAAAGAGTAGGCAATAGATTGTATTGAGATTTTGTGTGTATGTGTGTGTGTAGTCAGTACGTGTAGGAAATACTATATCCTTTCTCTCTCACTTCTGCACAAAGTGACAACCATTTACGATATATTGTCACATATGTGACTCACGCAAAAAATAGCGCCAATATATTTATAACTCGATGATTTGGATGCTTGATGATTATCCAATGCGGAGAAAGTGCACGTGTTAACATTTTTTTAACACACAATACTATAAATTAGTTTCATTTACAGAATTTCAAGCGAGGTCGAGTTAAAACTTTGACGTTTCAATTTTTAAACATTACCTCCTCATTTAAGTGAATTTATTCTGACTTGTGTAGACTTTCTGTTTTTTTGAATGATCATTGAATAAAACAAACATGTGTACGACGCAACTGTGAACTTTTTGATACTTCTGACTAAAAGAATTGATAGTTTCCTTGATATTACTTTTCCTTTCCTTTTCCAACTTCAATGTTTTATTCACGAAAAGCTCAAGTAATATGTACAAAGTAATTCGAATTTAAAGATAAAAGCCAATAGTGTGCACGCGCGATTTATTTTTTAGTTATTATTTTTCGAATCTGCAAGTTTATTATGTATCTGAAATAAAATAAAATTTACAAAAGCGAGCAAATATATTCATCAGAATATTTATAATTTCATTAGTCGACACTTGATGAGCTATTCACTTCTATAATTTTATCTCGTTTCGAGATACACATTGACTCTGAAGTATCTTTAAGTATGATATATATGTATATATATATATATATATATATATATATATATATATATATATATATATTTTTAGTATTCACCGCTGATAATCACGCCAATTTTATATGATTCTTGCGTTAAACTGGTTAATTTTTAGAAAAACATTCTTTGAAGAACATGTTTTTTATTTCGGAAACAAAAAAATGAACGTTATGTGAGAATAATCTTAATATATGATATATCGTATTATTATTTACCTTGTTTCTACCTTATTTTCGTGCGGTTAGTATTGCATCAGTCTGCGAGTCATTGAAATTGCGACGTTATGCTATGACTCGGCAATTCTGCGAATTAAATTTCGCGAGGTCGATTTGTACAATGAAAAGCGAAAATAGAAATCCTCTAGATAAAAAAAAATATCCGAACAACATAAACGTTCGGTGAACCGATCCATCGAAACTGTTTTGTTACTCTGAATTTTTATTATTAAAAGAGTAATGCATGCTTAGCCACAGATATCTTTTGACAAGGACATTTTTTAATAATCTACTTATATTTAGGGAATGCATCATTTTCCGTCATCAATGTCATATTTATTTAGAGAAGGAATATTGTTGGGAAATGTGAGCATCATTTTTGAAAGCTGAATTCAAATAGGAAATTATAATTGTTTCGGTTTCTGATAAATGGGGACAGATGTATGTATAGGGTGCTGTAAAATTAATCGCCTTATTTCCATTATTAATCCACTAAAATTGAGATAAAAATGCAAATTCTAAACAGCAATTCAAACTTAATTTTTGTCATTAAATTATCAGAAATATTGATAATCGCTTTAAATGCGCTCGCAAATGTTTGCTCTCTCAATTTTCTGTTGAACATTACACATTCAATATTCATGAAACAATTTGTTAGTACTTTTCGATTACGTACTTGTGGTCTATGAAATCTTAAATCGACGAATTGGTCTTTAAATTATGTACACAGTTTAAACCCTCGATTTCCGGATCGTCGACGAAATTCGCCAACTGAATTATTAATAATTAAATTGTTATTTCTGGTATATATACGTTAATTAGGTTAGTCTCGTGATATACGTTTAAAATATACTTATTATTCTTTCATAGCTCATTAAAAATATGATTCCTTAAAATGAGATGATTTATTTTGCAGCGTTCTGTAACATAATATATAACACTAGAATTACAGAGAACCTGAAAGAATGATGCAGAATATTAAGATTCTCGAACATTCTACATGATTCTACGTAGTTCTTTGTAATTCTTTTTCTTTTTTACTTATTGGCTCTCGGTTCTAAAGAAAATGATAGGACGATACGGCTTCGTAAGATCATATAAGATCCGTAATTCTGTCCGATGCAGACCTCGCGTATCGACTTTGGCAACAATAGCAACAAAGAACATTCTAGAATCTAGAATCTAGAGTGTTCTTTATTGCCATTGTTGCCAAGTCAATACGCGAGATCTGCGTCAGTCCGCATATCGACCAGTGACGTACGCAATCAGTGAACGAATCAGCAGCATCATCGATGCTCTTCAACCAATCGGATACGAGCATGCGTCATTCCAGTCATACGTGATTTCGTGGTATAAAAGCAAGGCTCGCGACGCTGGCTGCTTCAATAGTCATTGTGAATTTGAGTAGAGAAGAGTGTTTATTTCACGACAGTTGTCAAGTCGTCTTGCGTGAAAATTACACGTAGTGAGAAGCTTTCAAACAAAAGGTATGTTCATTATACTTATCGATATATTAATTTTTGGTTTTGAAATTTTTGCCCTTGGTCGAAAAGTCAATTTATTCATGCAAACGAGGCATGAATAGTAATGATGATAATCATAGAATTTGTCCGATAGCCATCGAAACACTATGTTTAATAAGAAATATCGAAGATTTGCATGAGTCATTTCCAAATGTGTGTTCTATACGCGCACATTATCGATCGTTATTTCGAGTCTATTGGCTCTGTTGCTAGGCGGAATAGATTATTTTGATTGGCGTTTTTTTATTGAATCGGTACATTTCGAAATCTAATCGAAAAGTCGTTTTGTATCTGCATCAACATGAGAGGCATGTAGGAAATGAGCAAAAAGCTGTAGAATTAAAGTATCTGTCATTACGTTTTCTCGGAGTAACATGGCGTCATACGCTTGGTAACGA